>ERZ773239.624-NODE-624-length-34721-cov-3.935903_pt1 | contig 34721 bp, 35 predicted proteins | sample MGYA00580521_ERZ773239 | MGnify/ENA primary metagenome ERZ773239 (study PRJEB29015, sample SAMEA2737801) | human gut metagenome | biome: human gut; feature: human-associated habitat; material: faeces | place: China | collected 2012 ... | reverse complement strand
CAGATATCCAAGATAATCACAGTTTTCAGACGGAAAAAATGAAGAAGCAAGGGATGCATACAAAAAGGCGGTGGCAGCCATGCCGGAAAAACTGGGGGTATATGATCAGCGAAGTTCTTATACCTATACAAACCTGTTAAGGGTCTCCCAGTGCCTGAACGCACCGGAAGCCGAGGTGGAAGCTATTTACAAAGAAGCGGTGGAAAAGCTTCCGAAAGAGCCTGATTTTGACTGTGTTATGGGGGACTGGTACTGGAGAAAGGGGCAATATGAAAAAGCGGTACAGATGTATGAACTGGCTATAGCAAAGCTGGAAACCTATGGAACAGTGAACAGGGGGATCATTACCACCTCCATGCTGATCCAGATGTATGAGTGTCTGGGAGAAGGCTGCAGAAGGCTGGGAGATTACCAGAAAGCGGTCCGCTATTGTGTGATCGTACTGAATACTGACCACAAAGATATGAATGCGCTGCTGACTCTGATCAACTGTTTTACAGAGAGCAATGTCAGCGCAGAAGAGGTAGTTCAGTTTTTAGGTAAGATTTATGATTATTCTGATATCAAAGACAAGGTGATCCTTCTGCGGGTGGCTATGGCGATGGGCAGAAAGGATCTGGAGCGGATGTTCAGGGGAATCCTCCTTCCTCAGGAGAGGGAAGAGTTTGATGCAGCCATGGAAACGGCCCAGAGCGGGGCACCGCTGTCATAGACTTTTTTCAACTCTTCCATGAGAAGAGGAAGCTCCCATTCGCAGGTGCTGTTATCAAAGCTGTTAGGATCTGCGATAGAAACATTTCCGTCAGGAAGGAGTTTTGTGATCAGGACAAAGTGACCGTTTTGCGTCAGGCTTCCCTTACCCATAAGGGCGACCAGGATATGACCGGAAGAAAGAAGGGAAGCTGCATTCTGGGGAGAATGATCTGTTACAGATTCCACCTGGAAGCCATAGGCTGCAAGGACAGAAGGAATCAGGCTATGATAGGAACCTCCCTGGGGGGCATAATAGCCATTGGCAGCAGACCAGTCTGCGATAGTTACCGGGGTAATGGCTTCTCCGTCATTTGTGAAGCTGGAGATGAGCATGGCTGCAGCAGTAGGACCACATCCATACTGCAGCATGGGATCTGAACCGCCGTAGAGATAACTGCTCCAGCGGGTATCTCCCTGATTATAGTAGTACATCGGTCCCATACTGGTATCCAGGATGGCAGCATCTAAAGAATTGCCATCTGATCCCGGTTTTGCCTCCATATCCAGGTTTTCTGCTTTACCAAGGATTACCGGAGAGGTCTTTGAGGTGATAGAAGATGTATCTGGACCCCCCTGTATTCCGGAAGTATCCTCTGAAAGCTCTGTTTGTTTTTGGATTTTTGGTTCTGGCTGGGTCTGCTTTTTAAGAAAGTCTTCCAGTTCATGAAATTTCTGGCAACTGGCAGTCTGTACAAAGTAAATGCCAGATCTGGCCTCATCTACGACCTGGGAAGAAAAGCCTGGGCAAAAATAAAAGCTCAGGCTGGCAGTGATCACCGAAACTGTACCGGTAATGGAAAGTTGGATCATCGTTTTCGCAAGTCGGAACTGTTTCAAGGTTTTATTTATATGTTTTTTTTGATTCTTTAAAGTTCTATCTTTCATTTTTTATCCATTCATTTCTTATCCGTTAACGAAGGGATAGACGGGCCAGGACAGTCTGACCAATGGTATTTAAAGGACACTGCTGGCATACAGCGCCAATCTTATGTGCTTCCATAGGCATGCCGTAGACAACACAGCTGTTCTTGTCCTGTCCGATGGTATAGGCGCCGTTTTTGCGCATACGCAAAAGACCGGCAGCTCCATCTGCTCCCATTCCTGTGAGAAGAACGCCGATGGCGTGTTCCCGCACATGTAATGCAACTGAGTCAAAAAGCACATCCACAGAAGGTCTGTGTCCGTTTACCTTTTCTCCTTCCTGTACACTGACTGCATAGGAGTTTCCAAGAGGTACCACACGCATCTGCAGACCTCCGGGAGCTAAAAGCATGAGACCTTTGCGGATCCGGTCCCCGTTTTTCGCTTCCTGCACTTCCATTTTGCAGATCTTGTTTAAACGGTCTGCATACATGGCTGTAAAACCGGCAGGCATGTGCTGGGTGATCACAACTCCGGGAGTATCTGCAGGAAAATTCTTTACTACCTCGAGAATGGCTTCTGTACCGCCTGTAGATGCCCCGATAGCGATCACTGTTTCAGGGGAAGTACCCAGAGGAATCTTTGATTTCTGCAGGAAAGTATTTCTGGCAGGAGGTAAAGAAGAAACCTTGCGGATACCACCTGCCTGAGGGTCTGCAGGAACAGAAGGAAGGTGTACGTGGGAAGCAGCCGCTACCATAAGTTTGGAGCGGAGTGTAGAAAGAAAGATCTCTTTAGACAGTCCATTGGCTTCATCCGGTTTCCGTACAAAATCCACAGCTCCTGCTTCCAGGGCATCAAAAACCCTCAGGTTCAGGGAAGATACCAGAATCACCGGGATAGGGTGGACAGGAAGCAGCTGCTTTAAAAAATCAATGCCTGACATTCCCGGCATTTCAATATCCAGGGTAAGCATATCCGGCTGCAGCTGGGGGATCTTTTCCTGGGCATCAAAGGCATTTATAGCATATCCTACAACCTGGAAGCGGTCATCCTCAGATAGAGAACGGATCAGCCAGGTGCGGAACAAGGGTGAATCATCCACCACCATTAATTTTAATTTATGATCCATGATCATAATGCCTCCTTAATAAGATAAGTGTAACAACGTATGAGATAACCTACGGGATCAGATCTTTCGGTAAATAGCCGGTTCAATATAGGAAAACGGGCAGCTTTCCTTATCCAGGCTTTCAGAATGTCCGATAAATAAGTAGCCTCCCGGAGCGGTAGCATCATAAAAGCGCCTTACCAGTGCCGCCTTCGTAGGACGATCAAAATAGATCATCACGTTTCTGCAGAAGATCAGGTCAAACTTTTTGCGGAAATGGATGGGATCCATCAGGTTAAAGGAACGAAAGATCACATTTTTCCTTAAAGCATCTGAAACAGTATAGGTTTTATATCCTATGGGAACAAAATAGCGTTCCTGCCAGGAAGGCGGAAGCTCTTTTAAGCTTTCAAGGGAATATCTGGGATCCATGGCAGAATCCAGAACACGCTGGGAAATGTCCGTAGCAAGGATACGGGTATCCCAGCTTCCGGGAATAGCGGAAAAATATTCTTTCAGATACATAGAAATGTTATAAGGTTCTTCACCGGAGGAGCAGCCGGCACTCCAGATCGCAATAGAACGATCCCGGGAATGCTTGTTTGCAAGCTCAGGAAGAATCTGCTTCTGGAGAAAGTCAAAATGTTCTTTTTCCCGCATAAAATAGGTATAGTTGGTAGTCAGCTTGTTTAACATAACAGAAACCATCTCAGGATCTTTACCTGAGATGATCTCATCTATGTATTCTGTAAAACTATGAAACCCTTTCTGCTGCAGCATATTAGTAAGACGGCTGGTGATCAGCTGTTTTTTGTGGCTCAGATTGATGCCATAGTGCTGTTGGATATAAGTGTAAAGACGGTTAAAATCCCCGTCACTTAATGTAAGCATTGTATGACCTCCTTAGGAATCGGATGTACTCTCGGAGTCTTTCCTGCACCTGCCTTTGCGGCTGACAAAAAATCTTCTCGCAAAATCAAGTACAAAAAGATTCCGGGAGTACATTAAGAGCTGACCAGGGACTTGCAGTCAAAAGACATAAGCACAGTCCCATTTTCAAGTGTGATCATACCATCTAACAGCTTCTGCCTGCGTTTGATAGGGATCGGACGTACATCCTGAAGATCAATATCGATCACCTGCTGTACAGAATCCACAACGATGCATACAGGAAGATCGTCTACATTTAAAACGATAAAGCAGGTCTTACTGTTATATTCCAAAGCAGGCTTGCCCATATAGAGCCGTATATCTACTACCGGAAGGATCTGACCACGCAGATTGATGATTCCTTTAATATAATCAGGTACCAGTGGAAGATGAGTGATCGCACAGTCATTGATGATCTCCGTTACGTTATTGATACTTAAAAACAGAGTCATATCTCCCGACTCAAAGGTAAGACAGCGTTCAACGGACTGGTTTTCAGCCGGTACGTCTGTCTGGATATTTGTTTCTGTTACTTCAGCCATTTTAAAACCTCCTGTTTACGCATTTTCTACAGCTATGGAATATAAGCTGAGGATATCCAGAATGATGCTGATATTGCCATCACCCATAATAGTACAGCCGGTGATGCCGTGGTCTTTCAGGTTAAATTCACTGAGAAAAGCAGGAAGCGGCTTTACTACCACCTGCTGCTCGCCGATCAGATCATCTACAAACAGGCAGTAAGAACGGTCATTTGCTTCCACCCATAAAAGGATACCGTCTTCCATCTGGGTAACCTCAGTTGGAAGATGATAGAAGGAATGAAGGCGGACGATAGGATAAAAGTGGTCAACACGTTCTACCATTTCATTGCCATATTCATCTTTGATCACCTGATCCGCTTTCACCTTAAAGGACTGACGGATATTGGCGATAGGTATAGTAAAAATAGAATCACCTACCGTTACCTTCATGCCGTCAACAATAGCCAGAGTCAGCGGGATCTTCATGGAAATCGTAGTTCCTTCACCGTAGGTACTGGATACAGAAACGATACCGCCTAAGGATTCTACATTTTTCTTCACAACATCCATTCCAACACCACGACCGGAATATTCAGTTACCGTTGTATTGGTGGAAAATCCGGGAAGCATGATCAGCCCCAGGATCTCCTTCTGGCTGTATTCAGAATCAGGTTTGGTCATCATGTTCTTTGACCGGGCTTTTTCAAGAATCTTCTGGGGATCCATGCCATATCCGTCATCTTTAACGGAGATAACAACCTCACTGCTGGTATGGGAAGCGGAAAGAACGATCTCGCCCTGGGGATCCTTACCGGCAGCAATACGTTCCTGGGCTGTTTCTTCAATCCCATGATCCATGCTGTTACGCACGATATGCATGATAGGATCTTGTATATTGTCTACGATCGTCTTATCTACCTCTGTATCTTCACCTACAATGGTCAGACGGACGTCTTTTCCCAGGCTCTGCTTCATATCACGCACAATACGGTTCATTTTCTGGAACACGCCGGAAATCGGGACCATGCGTAAAGACATGGCAATATCCTGCAGATCATTGGTAAGTTTACGCAGCTGGCGTGCTGATTTCATAAAATTATCCCTGTTGTCCCTTGGCAGCAGATTTAATTCAGGGGAAGATGTGACCATGGATTCAGTGATCACGATCTCACCAACAATATCCATCAGGCTGTCCAGCTTCATCAGGTTGACGCTGATCAGATTCTGCTTGACCGGGGCATGGGAAAGCATAGGGGCTGCTTTCCCGGCAGCTGTATCTGTGGATGCAGGTGCTGGTGCCGTGGGTTTGGAAACAGATGCCTTTTTTTCCTCAGCTTTTGCAGGAGGAGCGGCTTTTGGGACATTTACAAGCTCATAAGATCGGATGTGGTTCTGGGTTTTTAAAATCCCTTCAGCCTTAGAAGCGTCTTCACTGGAGTCAAAAGCAAGGAAAAAGCCATTTTCTGCGATCTTCTGTGAAGTATCCGGATCTGTTTCCATATCACTGGGATAGAAACGAAAAGTCACTTCACATTCCCTTACTGCATTTACGATCATATAAGCCCGCAGATTCTCCATTCCCACGCCTTCTTCCAGAAAAACATGGAAAAAGCAGGCTGCATCCTTATCATCAGGGAGAGAAGCAGGAGCTACAGCACCAGAAGCTGCAGCACCAGAAGCTGCAGGTGCAGCCTGTGAAGCTTCCGGCTGTGCAGGTGCAGCCTGTGAAGCTTCCGGCTGTGCAGGTGCAGCGCCGCTGATCTTCTTCAAAAAAGAATTGATCTCATTAGAGAACGCATCAATATCAGTAGAAAGAGGTACTCCCTGTTCTACTTTCTCGATTTCGCTTCTTAAATAATCCTCTGAACGGAACATCAGGTTGAAAAGTTCTTTCTTATGTTCAGGATCCAGAGTTTCGATTCCTTTATCACGGATATAAAAAAATACATCTTCAATATGATGGGCGATCGTGGAGATCGAATTAAATTCCATCATTGCAGAAGAGCCTTTGATCGTATGCATGATACGGAAGATCTCATTTACGTCATCGGTGGAAAAATCACCGTTTTTCTCATCAGCAACCAGCATTTCGTCTAACTGGTCTAAAAGATTGTTTTCTTCATAAAGGTATGTATCCAGAATACTGCTGTCCATACCACTGCTCATATTGTACACCGCCTTTTTTCATAATAATCAGAATAGTATTTCTTTTATCCTTATCGGCGGTGGTTGAAAATGGATAAGGGGATTTCCAAAAAGAAACAGTGAGTTGATAAAACAGTTATAAAAAAAAAGAAAACGCCGATAAAATTATCTGAGATAGAATATCTGATCATTTTTGGAGGAAACCGTAAAAATGGCGATCAAAAGAAAAGAAAAAAGAAGGCTTTTGCAGACAGCGGCCCTCTTAATGCGGGCAAATGAAAGAGTGTTCATGGGATTCGGCCAGAATACAGAAGAAGTGATGATCGATGCTCTTTCACAATCTCAGGAAACAGCCCTTTTGTTGGGAACAGAGCTGGAAAATGTGGGAAAAGCAGATCTGGTCCCCCTTCTGGAAGTATATTGTGAAGATCTTTATGAGATGAGTCAGAATCTTCACAGTAAAAAACAGATTGCAAGGCTGTATAAAAAAATAAAGAAAGAATTGAAACTTTTATATGAACGTATGGAGAATGATATGGAAACAGACCGTCTCTGTTTTGTCTTTCTTCCATATAAAGTGTCTATGTGGGATTCTATGGAAACCGTCTGGAAAGCAGCAGATAAGGATCCGGATTGCGATGCCTACGTTGTACCGATCCCCTATTTTGATAAAGACCAGGACGGGAATCTGGCAGTAGAACACTACGAGGGAGATCAGTATCCACCAGATGTTCCTGTCACAGATTACCGCACATTCCGCCTGGAAGATAAAAAACCGGATGCGGTGTTTATCCACAATCCCTATGACCAGAACAATAGATTGACCAGCGTCCATCCGGATTTTTATAGCAGCAGATTGAAAAAGTATGCAGACCAGCTGATCTATCTGCCTTATTATACGGTGGCATTTACTGGAAATGTAGAGCTGGAGGAAAATAGCAGAGGTTCTTCTTATCTGATACTTCAGCCAGGAGTCCTCAATGCTGATTATATCGTTACGTCAACGGAACAGGAAAGAGAACTGTTTATCAATGTCCTATGTTCCGGGGTTCCAAAAGTTCCTGAAAAACAGTGGGAAGAGAGAGTCCTGAACCTGGGGTCATCAAAGATTGAACGGGCAGTCCTTATGAAAAGGCATGATGAACTGCTTCCAGAACAATGGCGGCAGCGTTTATATGATATTGATGGCAGAAGAAAACCTGTAATATTTTATAACCTTTCTGTTGGAGCGGTTTTAAACCAGCCAAACATGCTGAAAAAGATAGAAGAGACTCTGGCTTATTTTAAAACCAGAACGGATTTGGCATTATGGCTGCGTCCTCACCCCTTATATGAACAGACCTTGAAAGTAATGCGTCCGCAGCTTTTTGATAAGTATAAAGAAATGATCTGTTCTTATGAACAGGAAAGCTGGGGAATTCTGGACAAAGGGATCGATCTGGATCTTGCGATCGCATCCTGCGATTGCTCCTATGGAGATTATAGCTCTGTTTCACAGATGTTCTGGGAAACAGGAAAACCTGTTTTACAGCAGAACTCTCTCGTGAACGGGAAAAAAGAGAAAATCCCATGCTGGCCAGGAGCCTACTGGGAAGATGACAAAGAAGTGTGGTTTGTCCATGGAAAAGTAAATCGTCTGTTTCATTATAATAAACAAGGTCGGGAACTTTCCTGTATCGGAAAGATCCCTGGAGAAAAGACATTCCCGATATTTCAGGAGGAACCTCTGTTTCGTTCTATGATCCGTGTGGAAGATAAATTGTATCTGATCCCATATTTGGCAAGAAAACTGGCTGTTTATCATATCGGGGAAAAACGGTTTGAATCCATACCAGTCCGTGATGCTGAGCATTTTATTGAACAGCCTTTATTCTTGAAAGGCATTCTGTCAGGCAATTTTCTGTATTGTATGCCTGCCTGGTATCACAGCATCCTTTGTGTGGATGTTACCTGCGGGCACCTGGATTATATAACGGTAGATACGAATAAGATCCGTGGGATCCCTGGAGTATTTGGAGCAGCTGTTTTAAAAGACAGAAGTATTCTAAGCCCACAAACCCACAAAAAACGCTGGCTGATCCTGAACACAGATACAAGAAAAATATCCTGGTGCAGCTTTGAAGATCCGGAGAGTGAGATCACTTCTGTTGCGGTCTGTGGTGAAACACTGGTATTTTTCGATGCAAAAACAGGTTGTATCCTGAAAGAAACCAGAGAAGCGCAAAACACAGAAATAAAAGAACTTTTATGCATTGACAGCAAAAAAGTACAGCTGTATGCCGTATCGGAAAATGAAGTGGTTGCAGATGATCTGGAATCCGGAAACCTTTTCAGGTTCCGGCTGGATGGCAGCATTGTCTGGCAGAAAGAACGGAAAGCAGACGAGTCATTATTAGGAAGTACCTTCCGGAGCGGTTTCTGGAAAGTGACCGAGGGAAATGGAAAGTATGATATCCGTTCTACAGAGATGGAAGATCTACAATGGGGATGTCCGCAAAAAAAATGCTATATGGATCTTTTACCGGAGGATCTGCATTATGATGAACAGGAAAATGAAGTCCTCACGCTGGACAAATGGCTTTCTCTCTGTGACCGGATCCAGATGCCGGCGCCAGATAACAGACACAGCGGAGAAATGATCAAGGACTATGTAAAAAGCAAGCTTGCAATTGGATGAAAAGAGAAGAATCATGAAAAGCTATTTTGAAAATGCATTGCCTTATCTTAGGGTTTTTTATCAGCCGATCTATGATTTAAATAAAAAAAAGCTGAATGTTGCAGAAGCACTTTTACGGTATGATGACGGACACCACCAGAATATTGAACAGGTGATCCGCAAAGCAGAGGAAATGGGCTGTGTCAGCTGTTTTGATCTGTGGGTTTTAAATAAAGTGTTAGAACAGCTGCCAGAGCTGAAAAAAAGAAACATTGAAAGAATAAATGTAAATCTGTCGCCGGTCACATGCTCCAGCGTGGAATCAGAAAAGAAAATCTTTGCCATGCTAGATCAATGTACATCAGATATATCTGTTATATGTTTTGAAATCACAGAAAGCAATCAAATACAGAATATGCAGCAAGTCATTAAGCTGGCAGAAAAACTGATGAAAAGAGGATGCCACATAGCTATTGATGATTTTGGAAAAGAAGAGTCAAATCTCCTGCGGCTTATGCAGATGCCGTTTTCTGTGTTGAAAATAGACAAGGCAGTTGTCTGGACTATAGATACAACGAGTTTTTCAAAAGATCTTATTTCAGAGATCATATATTTTTTGCACAAATATGGGATCCAGATCACGGCCGAGGGGATAGAAAACCAGCTCCAGGCGAAAGAACTTTCGGATATGGGCTGTGATTTCCTTCAGGGTTATCTGATCTCAAAGCCTGTGTCATTTAAAGATTTTTGTGCATTTATAGATGCGCATAATAAAAAAGGATCTGCAGAAATGAAAGAAACAACGGAAGAAAAAGGGAAAAATGAACCGCAGAAAAGAAAAATGAAAAAATCAAACATCCCTTATGATTTTCCTGTACTTGCCGAATAATAAAAATAGGGATTAAATTCCACAATATTCCACGAAAGAAATAACAAAGAGAGGGAAGGAACATGAAGAACCGTAATATGAAGCAAAAAATCACGATTGCTTTTGGAGCAGTGGTCATCTGTTTTTTTGTAACAGTTGGTGCACTTTTTTATGGAATGGTTAATATCAGTGCAAGATATACCCAGTTCTATAAAAATAACCACGAAGCGATCGTACGTGTAGACAAGGTAAAAATCTATATGCTGGCAACAATCCAGAATCTGGTGGAGGCTATGATTAATGATGACCCCACCGCCACAAAAACATATCTTTCAAACGTTGATTCGTATAGAGCCGGCCTTGAGGAGAACGCAGGCTGGTTCCTGGAGCATTATAATGGAGATATGACACTGGTAAACCAGTTTCATACACAGCTTCAGGCAACTTCTGAGATCACAAACAAGGTCATAGAGTATCTGTCCACTGGTTCTGACCGTGCGAAAGAGCAGGCAAGGCTCACGTTTATCAATGAGTTTGACCCGGAAGTGTCCAAGCTGGAAGGAATTCTGGATCAGTTTAGCGATCAGGTGACAGACCTTGTTGATAATAGTTACAATTCTTCCATGGAGACCAGAAACATCCTGTTTATTGTAGGGATCATAATTGTTATCGTTGCACTGATCCTTACCGTTATTATGGCAACGGTCCTGATACGTTCCGTAGTGGAGCCGGTAAAGCATCTGCAGGAAGCTATGGAAAAGATGAGAAACGGTAATATGGATATTGAGATCGAATACAAGTCTGAAGATGAACTTGGAAGGCTTTCCGACGATTTGCGGTCTGTAGCAGCGTTCCTGAAAGCGGTAGTGGCAGATGAGACAAATATCCTTACAGAGATGAGCCACGGAAACTTTAATGTGTATTCTTCTATGTCAAAGGATTATGTAGGAAGCTTTGTTGCGATTTATAACGCTATGGTTCTTCTGAGAGATAATTTAAGCACTACGCTTTCGAGTGTTACCCAGTCAGCTGATCAGGTGGCAGCAGGTTCCGATCAGGTATCCTCCGGAGCACAGGCATTATCCCAGGGTGCTACCGAGCAGGCTTCTTCCGTAGAAGAACTGGCAGCGACCATTAATGAAATTTCCAATAATGTTGGAAAGAATGCCGAGAATGCAAAGTCAGCCAGTGATATGGCAGATAATGTAAGAGAGCAGGCAGGAGAAAGCAGACAGCGTATGCAGGAGATGCTTTCTGCCATGACGGACATCAGCAACAGCTCCAGTGAGATTGGAAAGATCATCAAGACGATTGAGGATATTGCATTCCAGACCAATATTCTTGCTTTGAACGCAGCCGTAGAAGCAGCTCGTGCAGGAGCAGCAGGAAAAGGATTTGCAGTAGTAGCAGACGAGGTCCGTAATCTTGCAGGAAAATCAGCAGAAGCTTCAAAGAATACGTCTGCTCTCATTGAAGGTTCTCTTCACGCAGTTGACCGTGGTACAAAGATTGCAAATGAAACGGCCAAGGCATTGCAGCAGCTGACTGAAGGCGTTCAGGGAGTAGCACAGACCATTGAGGAGATCTCTTCTGCCAGCGAGTCACAGGCAGTTTCAGTAAAACAGGTAAATGAAGGCATCAGCCAGATCTCCAGCGTTGTACAGAGCAATTCTGCAACTGCAGAAGAAAGCGCTGCAGCCAGTGAGGAACTTTCCAGCCAGGCACAGCTCTTAAAGGAATTGGTAAGTAAATTCACATTAAAGGATGGTTCTGCGGATCCAGCACCACAGCCAGCACAGCCAGCCAGGAAAAGCATGGATGTATCTGAACCGTCATCTATGATTTCTTACGGAGATAATGATAAATACTAAGGCTGTGGTTTAAAAAGAATAAACAATATATTGAGCCTGCAGCAGAAGATATTATCTGTTGCAGGCTTATTGTGGAATAGAGAAGAATAATGAGAATATAAGCGGAAACATATGTTACAGCAGAAGAGATGAAATAAAGTAAAGAGGATTTGCAGTAGAGTTACGATCAGCACTAAGGCATTTATGGAACTATTTATGCATACTTTGCTGAAATTGGACAGACAGTGTACTTGAGAAAAAGAAACTGAGGTCGACAAATGAAAAAAGTAATAACATATGGCACCTATGATTTGTTTCATGAAGGCCACTATAGACTATTAAAAAGAGCAAAAGAACTGGGAGACTATTTAATAGTTGGAATTACAACGGAACATTTTGATGAATGTCGCGGGAAATTGAATGTTGTTGATCCTATTGTAAAACGGATCGAGAATGTGAAGAATACAGGATTCGCAGATATGATAATCGTGGAAGACCACGAAGGCCAGAAGATTGAAGATATTCAAAAGTATGGTGTGGATATTTTTACGGTTGGGTCGGACTGGATTGGAACCTTTGATTATCTTAATGCATTTTGTAAGGTTGTATATCTGGAAAGAACTCCCAATATTTCTTCTACAATGCTGCGTGGGAGTGCTTATAAGATTATAAAAATAGGAATTGTGGGAACAGGGCGTATTGCAGGAAGGTTTGTTTCAGAAGCCAGATTTGCAAGTGGTATTGCAGTCTCTGAAGCTTACAATCCTGAAATAGAAAGTACTGTTCAGTTTAAAAAAAGATACTCGGAATATGATATTCATATTGAGACAGAGAACTATGAAAGATTTTTAAATAAGGTAGATGCAGTATATATTGCTTCTACTAACGAAACGCATTGCGGATATGCTAAGCAGGCCCTGGCATGTGGAAAAAGTGTTTTATGTGAAAAACCTTTAGCATTTACAAAAAAGGAAAGTATGGAATTGTATGATCTGGCATCAAAAAAACGTGTTGTTTTAATGGAAGCGATCAAGGCGGCATATTGCCCGGGTTTTCAACAGCTGTTAAACGTAGTCCAAAGCGGGAAAATAGGGAAAATAAAAGATGTGGAAGCATGTTTTACCAGAATTGCGAATGTTCATTCACGGGAAAGAACAGATCCGGAATACGGAGGTGCATTTCTTGAATATGGCGGCAATGCTCTTATGCCTATTATAAAGATATTAGGTAAAGATTATAGAACGGTCACATTTGACAGCATTGATAATGAATTGGGAACGGATGATTACACCAAGATCCAGGTCAGATATGAAGACGCTATGGCAACAGCTAAGGTTGGAATGGCAGTGAAATCAGAAGGACAGCTTATTGTTGCGGGGACAAAAGGATATGTGATCGCCCAATCTCCCTGGTGGCTGACTGAAAAATTTGATGTAAGATATGAAAATGATACGATCATCGAGCACTATGAACCACGGTTTGTAGGAGACGGATTGAGATATGAGATAAGTGAATTTATAGCTAAAATCCGGGGAACCGGTGAAAAATCCTATAAGTTGACACCGGAAGAGTCTATTTCCATAACAGGGATCGTGGAAAAATTTGTTAAAAGCAGAAATATTCCAGTCCAAAGAATAAGTTCGAAAGAAGGTTATTTACTGTGAATGAAATCATACAACTATCAGAGGAACAACACAGATACCTGCAATTAAATGAACTGCAGTTACTTGTAGAAGTAGACAGAATATGCAGGAAATATAATATTGATTATTCTCTTGACGGAGGAACTTTGCTGGGGGCGATCAGACATCAAGGCTTCATTCCATGGGATGAAGATGCGGATGTTGTGTTTACCAGGCTGGAATATGCCAAATTTTATGAAGCCTGTAAAGCTGATCTGAATACAGCTGAATTTTTTTTACAGGAATACAGGACAGATCCTCATTACAGATGGGGACATGCTAAAATGAGGCTCAAAGATACGGAATTTGTGCGGAGCGGTCAGGAAGATCTGAAATATAAAACAGGTATATGTATTGATATCTTTGTTTTAGATCATGTGCCGGATGATCCGGTCCTTAGGAGGATCATCTACTTGTATAATATTCTATTAAGAAAGATCTCATATTCTGAAATAGGTAAAGACAAGGGAAACAATATCCTGCTAAGGGGATTGTATCATATTTTATATAAGATTCCCAGGGATCAGGTATTTAATCTGAGGAATATAGAAGCTCGAAAATATAATAAGAAAAAAACAAGACTGGTAAGCCATCTTCTATTTCCATATCCCAGACGGGCCTGTAAATATGGGATTCCGGCCCGGTTTTTTACGAAATATACCGAAGTTGTATTTGAAGGAATGAAATTTAAAGCAATAGCTGAGTATGATAAATATCTTACTCTTTTGTATGGCGATTACATGACTCCACCGGCAGAAAGCGAACGTAATAATTCAAATGCTGCATCAAAGATCAGAACAAAAGAAATGACATTAAAAGAAATACAAGACAGATATGAGAAGGATAATAAGTAACTCATAGCTTGTAAATGAACAAGATCAGGCTTGATGGAAAGGATTATTGCAATGGCAAATATAGCACTATTGATCGCCGGTGGGGCTGGTGCCCGTATGCACCAAAATATTCCCAAACAGTTTCTTACGGTAAATGAACGCCCGGTGATTGTATATACATTAGAAGCTTTTCAACAGCATCCGGAAATAGATGAGATAGCAGTAGTATGTATCCATGGATGGGAACCGGTTCTTTTGGCGTATGCAGATCAGTTCAACATTACAAAATTAAAGTATGTAGTTCCGGGAGGTGAAAACGGCCAGGAATCTATCAAAAACGGTGTTTTTGAACTTGAAAAGCATTACAGGGATGATGATATTGTTTTAATACATGATGCTATCCGTCCGCTGGTTTCCGCAGAGATCATATCGGACTGTATCCGTGTTACTCAACTTTATGGTAATGCGGTCACTGTGATCCCATGTGCGGAAGCAATGCTGCAAACAGAGGATGGCATCACTTCTGACAGAAGCTGTTCCCGTGATCACCTGAAAAGAACGCAGACACCTCAGGGCTTTCGTCTTGGACAAATATGTGATCTGCATAGAAAAGCTTTAAAAATGGGGATAACAAATTCAGTTGCTTCCTGTACCCTGATGATCCAGCTGGGAGAACAGGTTCATTTCTCAGCAGGATCAGAAAAAAACATCAAACTTACTACGGTAGAAGATATTGATATTTTTAAAGCATTACTGATCGCAAAAAGATCTGACTGGTTAAAATAGTGGGAGAAGATATGAATATAAATCAATCGTGTACATATATTTCAGATCTTGATACGTCTCTATCACATGTAATAGGAATTGAAAAGCTATACAATACATCAGTTCTCATAACAGGTGCAACGGGGACGATCGGTTCTTACCTGTCAGATATGCTGATCCGCTTTGATCAAAAGGAACATGCAAACTTAAAACTGTATCTTGCAGGCCGGGATCTTGAAAAACTAAGAGGATTATATGGATCGTCTGAAAATGCGCAGCTTGTCCTGTATAATATGGAAAATCCGCCTGAATGGAATATGGATGTTGACTTCATCATTCATGGGGCAGGAAATGCATATCCAGCTGCTTTTGATCAATATCCTGTTGAAACGATCATGGGAAATGTAAACAGTACCTTTCATTTATTGGAGTTCTTAAAGAAAAAGAAAGGGAAACGGCTTTTATATGTTTCATCCGGGGAGATCTATGGCAGATCGGATGATGCAAAAAGAATATTTGAAGAAAATTTTTCCGGATATCTGGATATCACTTCTACCCGTTCCTGTTACCCGCTGAGCAAAAGAATGACAGAAAATCTTTGTGTAAGTTATGCTAAGGAATATGGTTTGGAAACAGTGATCGTAAGACCGTGCCACACATATGGTCCTTGTATAACATCAAGTGACAACCGGGCCCATGCACAGTTTATAAATAATGCATTGGCAAAGAAAGATATCATACTGAAAAGTGCCGGGATGCAATTGCGCAGCTATAATTATGTCGGAGATTGTGCAGCAGCCCTGATTTCTGTCCTTTTACAGGGCAACAATGGGGAAACATACAACTTAGCAGATCCGGAATCTGTTTTAACCATTGCCCAACTGGCAAAGCTGGTCGCTGAAACTGCCGGCTGCAGGCTGGTGTATGACGTTCCCACTACTGGGGATATTATGCAGAGATCCCCCATTTTGAACCAGGTATTAGATACAAAGAAAACAGAAAATCTGGGCTGGCGGCCTGCTTTTAGTGTAAAAGAAGGGATCAGCCATACATTAACCATACGGAGGGAACTTTTTTATGATGGTAGATGACTTAAAAAAGGTATATGAAAAACTGAATGATCACATATCAAAGAAATTATTTATGGCAAGATTAGAGTATTTTGTCAGTGGGGACCCAAAATGTATCACCATGCTTGATAATGAATATAGAAGCCTGAGTTCTGATATTGAGATGTTCAGGAAAGATCTGTTATCAGGGAATTTTGATAAGACGGTGATTTTTGGAGCCGGAGATATTGGAACTTCTCTGGCATTGCTGTTTCCAAAGAAAATAGATGCCTTTATTGACAATTTTCGATATGGAAAGACAGAACCTGATACGGGGCTGCCGATCCTGTCTCTGGATGAATATTTAATAAGCTCAGATCATGCAAAAGATCATACAAAGTTTATCATATCTGTTGTGGACAGGAAAATTGAACATACAATACGCAGACAGTTACAACAGGCAGGAATTAAAAATAGTGCCGTGATCGGTTTGAATGGAGCATATAGAAACAATACTTCTCAATATTTTGATGTACTGGTACCAGGAGAGCATGAGAGTTTTGTTGATTGTGGATGCTACGACGGAAGCACTTCTTTTCGGTTTGCCGGTTGGTGTGGAAAAAATGGATATGAAAAGATCTGGTGTTTTGAGCCGGATCATCGATCCTATGAATCCTGTAAAGAGAACCTGAAAAATTTAGGCAGGTGTGAAGTCTTTCCTTATGCAATTTCCGAAAAAGAGGAAGATGTGACCTTTCTGGCTACTGGAATGGAAGATGCACGGATCAGGGAAGATGGAATTGTAGATAAAGAAAATGCAGTCAAGGCGATCGCTTTGGACGAATTTTTGAAAAATGAAAAAGTTACGTTTATTAAAATGGATATAGAAGGTCTGGAGATGAAAGCTATAAAAGGGGCATCTAAAATCATTAAAGAGCAGAAACCCAGACTGGCGATCTGCATTTACCACAAACCAGATGATTTTGTTTCAATCCCGGCACTGCTTCTGGAACTTCGCCCGGATTACCAGTTTTGCATTCGCCAGTACAGCCTGCTGTTGAATGAAACAATATTGTATGCTTTTTAAACATTAGAGTGAGGAATAAAGCTATGGTATATGATAATTGTGTAAAATATATAGAAATATACTTAAAAGATATTATGTCCGGCGATGAGTGGAGAAAGCAGGACGTTTTGATGTATGGCCTGGATTCACTGGGAAAAACCGTTTATATGATCCTGAAAGAGTACGGAGTAAAAAAACTAAGGTATTATGATACCGGTGAATATGACGGATACTGGGCAGGAAACCAAAGCGAAAAAAATGCGGATGAAACTATTAAGGATATTATAAAAGAGGATGGCATGATCGTCGTATGCACGAAGTCTGACAAACTGGGACTTACAGAGCTTCTTGAACAGATGGATGCAGGAAATTGGAACAGGGTTATTGATCTGAGCGGCATCAGAATGAATAAACTGCCGAATACTATAGTTCCGAAAGAATATGAAAGATGTGCCGGTATGGATGAATGCCATGAGATTTTCAGGAAGCAACTGTATACCTTTTGTGATTTTTGCGACAAACATGGTTTAAGATATTTCCTGGATAGCGGAACGCTGTTAGGAGCTGTACGTCATCAAGGTTTTATTCCGTGGGATTTCGATATAGATGTATCTATGCCTGTGCCTGATTACTTAAAGTTTAAAGACTTATTTCCGCAAGGCGGGGATATTTTTATGGACAGTGTATTTAATGGAAATGCAAAGGAGCTGTCACCTAACGCACTGTTGAAAATAAAATCGAAGGAAGCGGTAATGGAAGTTCATTATATCCCACTTAGGATCATGACAGGACTTGTTTTGGATGTGTTTCCATTATGTGGATATCCAACAGATCCAAAAGAGCAAAAAGAATATCTTCTGGAGTACATGAAATGGTCGAATATATGGCGAGAAAAGGTTCAGATCACATATGGAACAAATAAATATTCCAGGGAAGAGCATAAAAAAATATTCGATGAAATGCAGAAGATCATTACCCGTTACGATTACGATTCCTCTGAATTTGTTGCAGCTGCATATTTTGGCCAAATTCCAGGTATAGATCATGGGATCAACAGGGTCATGCCCAAAAAATGGTATGCTTCATCTGTAAAAATGCAGTTTGAGGATAAAAAATTAAATGTGCCAATAGGATATCGTTCCGTTTTATCCAAGTTTTATGGTGATTGGATGAGTTTTCCACCTCAAGAAGAAATAGAGCAGGAATTATCCATAAAAAAATATGTGGTAAATGATTTTGAAAAATATGTGTAGAGCAGCTTCCTGTTTGCCTGTTTACAGAAAGGAACTTCAGAAGATGAAAAAAGTTTATACTTGTTTCACAACCGATGTGATACATGAAGCACATATCAATATTATAAAAGAAGCAGCAAAGTATGGGGAAGTTTATGTTGGGGTAATGACAGACAGAGCAATGGTGAGCTTTGACCGCTTTCCAACGATCCCATTGGAAGGAAGGATACGCAAGATCAAAGCGATACCGGGAGTTTCTCATGTGATCGTGCAGGACTCGGTTATGTATGACCAGATCATCAGGGAACTAAGACCGGATTATGTTATCCATGGTGATAACTGGCTTTCTGGTCCGACGAAACTGATCAGGGACAATGCAAAGTCTGCATTAGACAGCTATGGTGGGAAGATCATTGATATTCCTTATACATACAATGAAAACATTAAAAAAATAGAAAAAAAAGTACAGGCCAAATTAATGATGCCGGAATTCCGGAGAAAAAGATTGAAACAGCTGCTGTCTATCCGCCCGATTGTAAAGGCCATAGAGGTACATAACGGACTTACAGGATTGATCGCTGAAAAAACGGTAGTTGATTCAGATGGGGAACTGGATCAGTTTGATGCAATGTGGATCAGCTCTTTGTGTGATTCAACTTCAAAAGGAAAACCAGATATAGAACTGGTTGATATGACATCAAGATACAGGACCATTGATGATGTGATGGAAGTTACGACAAAACCGATCATTTTTGATGGGGACACAGGTGGAAAGATTGAACATTTTGTATATACAGTCCGGACACTTGAACGTATGGGTGTATCAGCTGTTATTATAGAGGATAAAACGGGATTTAAAAAAAATTCTCTTTTTGGAACTGAAGCAGAGCAGAAGCAGGATACGATCGACCATTTTGCAAAAAAAATCATGGCAGGAAAAAATGCTCAGCTTACAGATGATTTTATGATCATTGCCCGCATTGAGAGCCTGATCCTAAAGCAGGGGATGGAGGATGCACTGAAAAGGGCTTACGCTTTTATTGAGGCAGGAGCAGATGCTATTATGATCCATAGCTGTGAAAAAGAACCGGATGAAATCCTGGAATTTTGTGACACATTCCGGAAGAAAGATAAAAAAACACCGATCGTAGTTGTGCCTACTTCCTATAATGGGATTACGGAGCAGGAATTGATCGCTCATGGTGTAAATCTGGTCATTTATGCAAATCAGCTTATCCGGAGCGCTTTTCCGGCTATGAAAAAAACAGCAGAAGATATTTTACATTACCATAGGGCTAAAGAAGTTGACGACCGTTTGATGCCCGTCAAAGAAATTATATCATTGATAGATGAAATATGAGGAAAAATATGGAATTGTATGATGAGATCAGGAAAAGGTATGAAGAGAAATGCAGTAAAAGACTTTCTATAAATATGGAAAGAGGATGGCCATCTAAGGAGCAGCTGGAGTTATCTATGCCAATGCTGGGCATGGTAACAGAAAATACAGATTTATGCAGGGAAGATGATTACCGGGGATATGGGGGAACGGCAGGTATTGCCCCGATGAAGGAGCTGTTTGCCCAGATGCTTCATACGAAGGCTGAGAATATTTACATCGGCGGAACTATGAGTACAAGTATTATGTACGATATAGTAAATAAAGCATGGCTATTTGGCCTGAAGGGACATGAACCCTGGGGAAAGCAGGAAAAGGTGAAATTTATCTGTCCGTCTCCGGGATATGAGAAGCATTTTAAAATCTGCACAACCTTTGGTATTGAGATGATACCTGTTCCCATGAATGAAAATGGACCGGACATGGAGAAAGTCATAGAACTGGCTGCTGCGGATAAGGCGATCAAGGGAATGTGGTGCGTTCCTCTATATTCAAATCCGACGGGCGCAGTATACTCAGATGAGGTAGTAAGAATGCTGGCATCTATGGAAACTGCATCTGAAGATTTCACCCTATTTTGGGATAATGCTTACTGTGTCCACCATATAACAGAAGATCAACCTGAAATTTTAGATATTATTTCTGAATGTGAACTGGCAGGCAGGCCAGACCGCGTTTTTGAATTTGCGTCAACATCAAAGATCACATTTCCGGGCGGTGGAGTTGCCTGCTGTGCATCCAGTATTGGAAATATTGAATGGCTGACAAAAAATAGCCTGCTCCAGTTAAAAACCGGAGATAAGATCAATCAATACAGGCATGTACTGTTTTTAAAGGATCTGGCTGGTGTGCAGAAACACATGAAAAAGCATGGAGAATTAATTGCAGAAAAATTCAAGGCAGTGGATGAGGTAATGAAAAGCGAACTTGCTGGATATGGAGTTACTGGTCTTGCAGAATGGAAGATCCCGGGGGGAGGTTATTTTATTCATGTGAAATTGTTGCCGGGAATGGCAAAGCGGGTATATGGCTTATGCAGGGATTGTGGGGTCAATATCACACCGGCTGGTTCTACTTTTCCATACGGTGTAGATCCGGAAGACAGATATATCCGCCTGGCTCCAACCTATCTGACTGTGGAAGAATTAAGGATGGCAATGGAAGTATTTTGTATTTCAATAAAATTGGCATATCAGGAGAGTATACGATGAGAGTTGACAAAAATTACTGTATGAGTTCTTTTTTAACCTTCCGTTATATTGATGATGAAAATACTGTTTTTAAGGAAGGGCTGCTCCATGAGGACTATAGGCCATCCTCTGGACAAAATCTGATCCTGTGTGATTCGGCAGATGAAATCGAAACGGCGATAAAGAGCCAGTTAGAAAAAGTTGATCTGTCTTCTGCAGGGCTTCTGCTTTCAGGAGGGATGGATTCTGCCATACTGGCCTCCTATATGCCGAAAGGAATGAAAGCGTATACTGCGAAATGCTCAGCCACTGGTGCCATTGATGAAACACAGAGAGCAAAGAAATACTGTGAAATATATGGATTGGAGCATCGTATTATTGATGTTACCTGGCAGGATTATCTTGATACAATGGATGAACTGATGCTGGCAGATGGCTGTCCTCTTTTCGCGAATGAGCCGCAGGTTTACAAACTGGTCCGGGAAATGAAGAAAGATGGGGTGACAAAAGTCATACTGGGTGACAATGCAGATATGGCATTTGGGGGAATGACTGGTCTTTTGTCACAAGACTGGAGTTATGAGGGATTTAAGGAACGCTATACATTCGTTAAGCCGGAACAGGTAGTGCATGATCCGGTAGATATGGATGAAGTATATGAGCGCTATAGAAATCATACAAACGGGATTGATTATATTCGTTTCTTAAATGAGGTGTTTGCTACATCATCTTCCGGTGCATATATCAATGCTTTTAAAAAGGCAGAGGTTACATGGTTTGATCCATATGCACGGCTGGGAATGGAAAAGCCGCTGGATCTAAGGAGAGTACGTTCAGGAGATAGTAAGTATTTATTGCGGGACTTATTCAGAAAAAGATATCCAGGATTAGAAGTTCCGGAGAAAATTGCAATGCCAAGGGCTGTAAATCAATGGATGAAAGACTGGGAAGGACCGAAAAGGGCAGAGTTCATAAAAGGCTGTGCAGATGGTCTGACAGGAGAGCAGCGATTCATGATCTATAGTCTGGAACGATTTTTAAACCTGATCGGAATATAGTGCAAAAATAAATAATTTGAACCGAAAATTATAATTTAGATATATTCAGAAAGCGGAGAACGGAGACTAAAATGAGCATAGTGACAGATAACTGGTCGAAGATCTGGAATGGGAAACAAGCAGATGAACAGCTTCTGAACCGGGATTTTGAAACCGTATTTATGGAACTGAAACGCCTGACCGGGAATGATACGACCGGGGGGAATGGAGTAACCTTTGATGGATTTAAAGATCAGTATTTTCGTATTAAAAAATATTTAAGAATGGATATGGCAGAAAGTAAAAGCCCATCTATTTTTGAAGTCGGATGTGGAAGCGGCCCTTTTTTACTGATGTTTCAGAAAGACGGATTCCGGGTGGGGGGATGTGATTACAGCAGTTCACTGATCGACGTGGCAAAAAAAGTGCTCAGCCATCCGGTGGAGTTATATTGTGGAGAGGCAGTAGATATTGACCCAGATGTGAAATATGACAGTGTGATGTCAAACAGTGTCTTTGAGTACTTTGAGTCGGATGAGTATGCAGAAAAAGTGATGCAGAAGATGCTTGAGAAAGCAGAATACAGCATCGGTATTCTTGATGTGCATGATGCAGAGAAAAAAGATGAGTATTTGCAGTATCGCCGGAGTATTATCCAAAATTATGATGAAAGATATAAAAATCTGGATAAAAAATTTTTTAATAAAAGCTTTTTCGAGCGTTTTGCTAAAAAAAATCAAGTTATGATCGAATTCAGGGAAACAAATATCAGAGGATATTGGAACAATGAATTTGTGTATGATGTATACATGTATAAAAGGTGAGGTACAATGGGAAGAGAAGCGATCATACTGGTAGCAGGGATGGGAACGAGACTTAGGCCTCTTACGGATACAAATCATAAATGTCTTACAGAGGTGAATGGCGTCCCCATCTTATTGAATGCATTGAAAGTATTAAATAATAATAAATTCAGCAGAGTTATCTTAGTTGTAGGTTATTTACGGGAGCAGATCAAAGAAGTGATCGGCGATGCATATCAAAACATGAAAATAGAATATGCGGTAAACTCTATATATTCAAAAACAAATACATCCTACTCCCTTGAACTGGGATTAGAGAAGATTACGGGAGAAAATGAGGTCTATATTTTCGAAGGCGATGTTATGTTTGAGGAAAAGCTCTTGGAAGACCTGATCCAATTTCCAGAAGAGAATGTAACGGTATTAGAGAAATACAGCAACATGCTGGATGGAACATTTGTCACTCTGGATGATAAAAACCGCATAACAGCCTGGACGCATAAAAGTAAAAGACCTGTTGGATATACATTGACTGATAAGTACAAGACTGTGAATATCCATAAGTTTACCGGAAGATTTGTAGAAGATACATTAAAACCTTATGTAAAACAGATTGCAGCGCAGAGCAATGGGACAGAACCTCTTGAAACGGTAATGGATAAAATTGTCCGGGATAAAAAATGCCTGACTGGATTGATATTGTCGGGACAGAAATGGTTTGAAGTGGATGATCTGAATGATTTAAGACAGGCAGAGATTATTTTTTCTTAATAACATTTTGAAGATATCTATAGGACATATAATGATGAAGAAAGAAAAAATGCTGAATTTTACAGTTGGACCTGTTATGTCTACCGATGATGTTCTTCGTATAGGAGCAGAGCAGGTTCCTTATTTTAGGACACCAGAATTTTCCGGTATGATGTTGGAAAATGAAATGCTGATAAAAGAGTTTGCAAAAGCAGAAGTGAATGCGAGGGCTGTTTTTATGACGGGATCAGGAACAGCTGCTATGGAAGCGGTTGTTGTGAATATGTTTGATGAACACGATAAACTGCTCGTTATAAATGGTGGAAGCTTTGGGCAACGCTTTGTAGATCTTTGTGGGATTTATGGGATCCCATATGAGGAGATCAGATTAAAAACAGGAAAAAATATAAAAAAAGAGCAGCTGGATGTGTATGAAGGAAAAGGATTCACAGGTCTTCTTGTTAATGTCCATGAAACTTCTACAGGTGTTCATTATGACATGGATCGGATCAGCAGGTTTTGCAGGAAGAATCATATCTTTCTTGTTGTAGATGCGATCAGTTCTTTTCTGGCAGATGAATTTGACATGGAAGCCCTGGGAGTTCAGGTTATGATAACCGGTTCTCAAAAGGCACTGGCATGTGCACCGGGAATATCTGTGATCGTGATGTCTGATGAGGCGGTAAAGAGAGCTTTCAGCTGTAATGCGAAATGCTTGTATCTAAACCTGAGGCTGGCTTTGGAAAATGGGGAAAGAGGACAAACACCGTTTACACCTGCAGTAGGTATCCTTCGTCAGATAAATGTACGTTTAAAAGAAATACAGGAGCATGGCGGGGCAGAAAGTGAAATCAGACGTGTATCAGATATTGCAGGAGACTTTAGAAATAAGATCCGCGATCTGCCATTTGAGATCATTTCCGATTCGCTGTCAAATGCAGTGACACCACTCCATCCGGTTACTGCTTCCGCATATGATATTTTTACAGAACTGAAAGACAGATATGGGATATGGATCTGTCCAAACGGAGGAGTATTAAGAGATGAGGTATTCAGGGTTGGCCATATTGGATGTTTGACAAAGGAAGATAATACGATCCTTGTGAATGCTTTTCATGATATGAAGATGAGGAAAATAATATAAAAGGCAATGAATAATAGAGTATACAATGACAAAGTAAACGTAGATGATAAAAATATAAAAGCTTTTTTTAACAACAGGGCAAAAAGATTTGCAGCAGGCGAGGTAGATCAATATACATCTGTAGTACTTGGTGATAATAAACCGGATTATGGAAAAGAATGGCATGAATTTGAAAAGAAGCAGGTTGTACAGCATTTAAATCTTGGTTCGGATAAAAAAGTCCTGGATATTGGCTGTGGGATAGGAAGATGGGCAGAGAATATCATAGATCATTGCGGAGAGTACATAGGAACGGATTTTTCAGATGAAATGATAAAGTCGGCCGGAGAACGTTTTAAATCATATTCCAATGCAGTATTTATCAATTCTTCGTTTCAGGACATATTTAAAAACAAGAAAATAATTGGAAAAAAATTTGATACAGTGATCATTGCAGGGGTTTCTATGTATATCAATGATGCTGATCTGAGAAAATGTTATGACAGTTTGGCGGATGTACTGAATGAAGGAGCGATCGTATATATAGAAGAAAGTATCGGGGTCAATGAGAGATTGACTCTGGATCATATCTGGTCTGATAGCTTAAAGGATAATTATGATGCAATATATAGAACTCGGAAAGAATATCTTGAATTAATGAGTGGATTAACGAACAGAGTCCAAATATTAAAAGAAGGATATTTTGAACAGCTTGATAAAAAAGAATTGTCTGAGACCAGTCATTGGTATATTTTTTTGAAAAAATGCTAAAGCCTGCCTTCGGTTGTTGAAAATGGGAAGCTGCTTATATATTATTCACTAAGACTTCCCATACCTAAAATGGGCTTCGCACCTTGAAAATTCAATATTTCAGCTAACAAATTAGTGATTTATGCGGGGATGTCAAGTTTTTTGTGTAAGTTATAAGAAAAAATTTATTGGGGAGGGGAACCTCCCCTTTTGTACTGCCAAACACTTTTATGAGTTACTTTATTAAAGCGTTCAGTGAATAAAATTACTTACCATTACACCATCATTTATGCCGCTGCGGCCTGTGGATGGAGTGCATTGCGCAGATATTCCGGCAGTCTTGCCTCAAAATCAGCAGTAAAAGCAGCCAGCTGTTTGTCGCTCAGTTTTAAGATTTCCTGAAGGCTTGCCATTAAGGCATCCATCAGAATACTAAGTGATCTGCTGAAAGTAATGTCTTCCATTTCATCAGTGAGGAAGAAGAACAATTCACCAAGAGTTCTCTAATCTTCATTTTGACATTGCTCCATACAGCAGGAGTAAAGAAAGATCTGTGGGGAAGAGTCCTGCGGAAAGGTGAATCACAGAGATGTTTAGACGGGAGATATGTATATACTGATTAAATCAGAAATCGAATTTGAGAAGTTATGGGAGGAACAGTATTTATTATCCGGTGATATTGCACTTATCGCAGAATGTGGTACTATAGGAGTGAGTTTTGCCTGATTTGATGCTTCCAGGTAAAAGCGGATATGAAATCTGCCGGGAGATACAGGAGCAGATTGATATTTCGATTTTTATGGTTACGGCAAGGACGGAATCCATAGATAAGATCAGAAAACTTGGGATGGGAGATGACAAAAAGAATCCTAAGATTTTGAAAACAGTATGGCCAGCGGGATACCGTCTGAATGAGTAGGAGGATTGTAACGGTTCAGACAAGTTTGAATTATTAGGGGGAATTGCACTATGTGGATCTTTTATGCGATAGGCTCTTCCTTTTTTGCGGGAATCACGGCAATTCTGGCAAAATGCGGAATTAAGAAAACGGATTCGGATGTGGCGACAGCTATCCGAACCGTGGTGGTATTGTTGTTTTCATGGCTCATGGTGCTGATTACCGGAACATGGGGCGGGATAACTCAGATTGATGGTCGGACGCTTTTGTTTCTTGTTTTGTCAGGATTGGCGACAGGCGCATCGTGGCTGTGCTATTTCCATGCCCTTCAGAAGGGGGACATCAATAAGGTTGTACCCATTGATAAATCCAGTACCGTACTTTCTATTCTTTTGGCACTCATTTTTCTTCACGAAGGAATTACAGGGGCAAAAATAGTATCTATAGTGCTTATTGGAAACGGAACCATGATGATGATAACGAAAAAAGATATCGAAACAGATTCTGGGAAAAAGAGCGGCGGGTGGCTGATCTGAAAAGTGCGGGTACATTGGATGATCTGCGCGGTGCTCTCAGCGATATTTGCCAGCCTGACTTCTATTTTGGGAAAGATTGGAATCGACGGGATTGATTCCAATCTTGGTACAGCAATCCGTACTACGGTAGTGCTGCTTATGGCGTGGACTATGGTGTTTGTTACCGGAAAACAGAAAGCGATAAAGGCGATAGAGAAGAAAGAATTAGGTTTTATCTGTCTGTCAGGATTGGCAACGGGAGCATCATGGCTCTGTTATCATCGGGCATTACAAGATGGACCGGCAAGCGTGGTAATCCCGATTGATAAGCTCAGTATGCTGGTGACGATTGCCTTTTCCTGGCTTGTATTTCATGAGAGGCTGACAAAGAAAGCGGCAGTCGGCGTGTTACTTATTACAGTGGGAACGGTATTACTGGTGATTATTTAAAAATTGTTTTATAAACTGCTCCGGATGGACGGATCAGTCCCAACGGCCATCGTTCATGCGAGCGTTTTTTGTTCCTGCATAATAGAAGTTCCAGACAACCATATAAGTATTGCGGATATCATCATCTTCGCAGACAATGCAGACTTTTTTTACGGAAGTATCGCCTGCATCTCCGAAATCAAGGATGGTACGGTAGATCTGGCTGATGGCCCGGAATAAAAGCGGCTGGGAGCTGCAGGAGAGAGAAGGAAAGTATATGGTTTCTGCGCCTTTGAAAGCAGCAGCTTCCAATTCTTTTTTATAAAGTCCGGCCAGTGTATCCAGATCTTTTGAGGCCGGGATCATACAGAAGACAGGATCGGATACAACATGTCCGTTCGTTGTGGAAGCGGATTTTTTAATAGCTTGGATTTCTAACATTTTACGTTCTGCTCCTTCAGATTGTATTTGAGATATTTTTGTCTCAGGCTATTTTTATTATAGATAAGAACTGGTAAAATGTAAACGTCATATGTCCTTTTCTTCGCAGAGAAGATGTCTTGACAAGCAGCTTTCTTGTGACTATAGTCATAGGAGGAGATGATGATATGGAAATTGAATTTGATATTCTAGATCTGCTCCAGAAGCTGCACACACCAATAGGGGACCAGGTGATGTGTACGATCACAAAGCTGGGAAATGCAGGGGCAATCTGGATCATGCTTACACTGGTCTTGCTGCTGATTCCGAAAACGAGACGTTGTGGTGCTGTGCTTACCGTGGCTCTGATCATAAACACCATTCTGTGCAACGGAATTATAAAACCGTTTGTAGCCAGACCGCGTCCATGCGATGTGAACATGGCCATTCAGCTTCTGATTCCCAGACCGTCCGACTGGTCGTTTCCGTCTGGACATACATCCGCTGCGTTTGCATCGGCATCCGCACTGTTTTTTCATGCATACAGCAGTATTGGTGTTGCGGTATCGGAGAGCCGGACGGCAGCAAAGAAGGTTTGGAAGCCTGTGTTGCTACTGGCGCTTCTGATTGCGTTTTCCAGGCTGTATCTGTATGTGCATTATCCGACTGATGTACTGGGCGGAATGCTGCTCGGATGTCTGGCTGGCTATGCCGGATGCCGGGGCATGAGCCTGTGCATGGAAAGAACACCGTGTTAGAACTAGAACGTCACTCCCTTAGAGTCATAGGAAAGAGCCATGAATAAATCAGCACCGGAAAGAGAGGAAATAACATGTCAGAAACATTAAAAGTACTGGAAACAAGAAGAAGCTGCCGTGCATTCAAGCCGGAGCTTATTGAAGAAGAAAAACTGCAGGCTATTATCAAAGCAGGAACCTATGCGGCCACAGGCATGGGCAGACAGTCCCCGATCATCATTGCGGTTACCAATAAAGAACTGCGGGATAAGCTTTCTGTCATGAACGCAAAGTTTATGGGAAAGGATGAAAGCTTTGATCCGTTTTACGGAGCACAGGAGCTGCTCATCGTTCTGGCAAACAAGGCCATGCCGACCTATCTTTATGATGGCACTCTGGTTCTGGGAAATCTTATGAATGCTGCAGCAGATCTTGGCGTGGACAGCTGCTGGATCCATCGTGCAAAGGAAGAGTTTGAAACTCAGGAGGGGAAAGAACTTTTAAAAAGTCTTGGCATTGAGGGAGATTATGAAGGCATCGGCCATCTGGTGCTTGGCTATGCGGCAGCGCCGCTGAAGGAGGCAGCACCGAGAAAAGCAGATTACGTCTACTATATTCGATAAAAGAGAGAGATAACTGGCCGGAAAAGCATGATTCCGGAACAGTCGGTACAGTAAAAGCGCCGGGGCGGTCCAACAGAACCACCCCGGCATTTCGTGCTTTTAATGCTTATTTTTTCTTGCGAAAGGTTACCTGACAGGTCGGGCAGCCATTTGCGATGGTATCGCCCAAGTGGAAATCAAAGCCCATTGCCTTTGCAATGTTACGGTCGCCGTCCATAGCGATATCACAGAGCTTTGCGCACATCTCATCGTTAAAGCCGAGATCCTGCCATGCCTTTAAGAGCGGGCAGTGATGGAATTCAACGTCAAGAACATCATCAGTTTTTTCCTTAACATCGACCTCAAAAGATTTTAAGAGGGTTGGTGTAAACATGGTGTCGCAGAAGGATTTACAGCTGGTCGGATCCGGGCACTGTTCTCTTAAAGCATTGCCCTGGACACGTCCGGTTTCGCTGATGGCCTGGCGGATAATTCTTTCAGCTTCTTCGGCCTTGCCGGCTTCTGCTGCGTATTTGTAGGTAAGGCCGGTCCAGGTGGAACGATGACCGATCGCGCCGCGCTGGATATTCACTTTCTCGTCGTCTTTGATGGTGATTTTGTTGTCAATCATGGTAACTCCTCCTTTTTGTTTTTACTACATGTGATTGGGACATAAGATTCATTGCAACTGCTTAGAAACATCGCAGTTACGATCTATTTTGCTGCCTCTGCTTTTTCTGCCGCAAGCTTGTCATAAGCATAGGTAGGATTGAGCGTCATACTGCGTCCGCCGGATACCTCAATGGTGGTGGCGGTCATGTAGCTTGCCGCATCACTTGCCAGGAATACGATTGGTTTGGCAATCTCCTCCGGCTCTGCCATTCGGCGGAGCAGGGTAGCATTTGCATTGCGGTCAAGCTCCTCCTGGCTGATATGTGCCCGCACAAGCGGGGTTACGGTAAAGCCTGGCATAATGCAGGTAACGCGTACATTATATGGACAATATTCACCGGCGAAGGTGTTAGTCAGGTTGTTGATCGCTGACTTTAACGGGCCGTACAGCGTGCTTCTTCCGGCGGAGGAGCAGCGTGCTGCCAAGGAGCTTACATTGACGATGGCGCCGGAATGCTGCCTGGCATCCGTAGATAACAGATTTAAAGCAGACACCGGTCATGAAATCAATTTCCTCGTCATCGTACTCGTCACCCTTTTTAAAGCCGGTGGCTCCTACATTGTTAACCCAGACATCAACGCTGCCAAAACGATCATTGACATGTTCAGCAAAAGCGTAGTTACTTTCTGCCTTGGAAACATCGAAAGCTTCATAATAAACTTCGCCATACTGAGAAAGCTTTTCGGCTGCTTCCTTCAATTCCTCTTCGTGGCGGGAACAGATGGCAACCTTGGCTCCCTCTTTGAGAAATGCTTCTGCTGCTGCGAAACCGATGCCTTTGCTGCCTCCGGTTACAACGACTGATTTACCTTTTAAACCTAAATCCATGATGGAACCTCCTCTTATTTAAAGAACATTGCCATAACAGCGCCTGCAATGAATACAGAACCGGATGTTGCGCTGACGAAACCTGCAACCTTAACTGGGAGAATACAAACATCATAATGATGGTGTAAACGAAGCCCATGCTGCGGGAGCGGACCAGTACATTTTTCTCAATGAATCCCATTGCTGCTGCGAATACGCCGAGGATCAGAGCCCACACAAATTTTGAGATGTAACCGCCGCTGAGTTTGTCAAGGTAACCGGACATAACGGTAAGGATGACCATGGTGAACAGGTAGGTAAAGTCACTCTTGTATTTGTCCGGGATCTGTGGGAACAGATAGTTCTTTGCAGGATCATCATTGGCTTTTTCCTTTACAGCTGCGGCTTTCCAGGTGCCCTGACGGTACTGCTTTAATACGGAATAGCCTTCTTTTTTCAGGCAGATGCTGGTGAGCGGATATCCGACGAAGCCCTGCAGTACGTATACAGCCATAGCCAGGATTGCCAGATGTTCAGTCGGAGCAACAGACTGCATCATCATGGCAGCTACGAAACCACCGGTTAACGGAGGTGCTGCAACTGCTGCGGTTTCCTTACCAAGGATCACGGTTCCTACCGTAAGGATGACAACCAGGATACCTAACATGCCGGCCAGGGTAACCACTACGGTTTTCCACTGATCGATCAGCTCCTGGATATCCAGCATGGTTCCTAAGTGGACAACCATCATCATAACCAGGATCAGCATGGTTAAGAATTATGAAATTTATAATTTGGAAAAAGAAAAAAACTGTGATATGATTATAATGAAATAGCATGGGAATTACCAGAACAGGAACTGGAAAGGTTGGAGAAAGTGAAGAGAAAAAAGAAGACAGCATCAAAGATCAGATCTATAATAAAATATTTGCCAGAATTATGAATAATGAATTCTCTTTCGATGAGTTTCTGACAGAAAAGAGTCTGATGGAAAAGTATCAGGTCAGCCGTGCGCCGGTGCGCGAGGCACTGATGCAGCTTCGCAGTGACCGGATTATTGCCAGTACGCCACGCCATGGCTATCGTATACGGAAACCGGCGCAGGAAGAGCTGCGGGATATCATCAATTTCCGGACTGTTATGGAATGCTCATTTCTGGAACGTTATCATGATATGGTAACGAAAGACCGGATCCGGGAGCTGCGCACTCTGTGTCAGGAATATGAGAACGGAGGGGAAAGCCGCAGCTTTATGGAATACTGGAAACTGAACCGGGAGTTCCATGAAACCTTGTTTATGACTTACAAAAATGAAGTGGCGCTTCATTATCTGCTGGAGAGTATAGACCGGCAGCCGATATACTTTCTGGAAACGATGAAAAACTGTTACATGGCTGCGGACCTGCATTTTGCTTTACTGGATTATCTGGAGCAGGGAGATTTCCGCACAGCCTCCACGCTGCTTCGGGCAGATATTGAGAAGCTGCCGATTTGTGAATCTCTGGTGGCGGATAAGGTGGAATGTGTGGGTTTCAGCCTCTGCTAGGAAGGATTTATGCTGAAAATGTGAAGGAAGGCAGAAGAATATGGATTATTTATTTGCGCCGATGGAGGGCATTACCGGCTATGTGTTCCGGAATGCCCATCACCGGCATTTTCATGGCATCAAGGAATATTACACTCCCTTTATTTCACCGAATCAGACCCGTAAGCTTACACCGAGAGAACTGAACGATGTGATTCCGGAGCATAACGAGGGTATTCCTCTCATTCCACAGATCCTGACAAATAAGGCAGATGATTTTCTGTGGGCAGCTAAGCGCCTGAAAGAGCTTGGCTATATGGAAGTGAATCTGAATCTGGGGTGTCCGTCTGGAACGGTAGTGGCAAAAAAGCGGGGGTCTGGCTTCCTGGAATATCCGATGGAGCTGGATGAGTTTCTCTATCAGGTCAGTGAGGGAATCTGCGGGCTTGGCATGGACCTGTCTGTTAAAACGCGGATTGGAAAGACAGATCCGCAAGAATTTGAAGAACTTATTTCTATTTATAACAGGTATCCGCTTAAAAATCTGATTGTGCATCCGCGGGTTCAGACAGATTATTATAAGAATCATCCGCGCATGGACGCGTTTGATCTTGCGGTGAGAGAAAGCCGGAACCCGGTTTTTTATAACGGAGATCTATTTAGCCGGGATGATATCAGGAATTTCCGGAATCAGTATCCGGGTGTGGAAGCGGTCATGCTTGGCCGCGGCCTTTTAACGAATCCTTCCCTGACAGAGGAGACACCTTTTACTGCAGAACGGATTCGTGCTTTTCATGAGGATGTGCTGGAAGGATACCGGAGAGCTATACCGGGAGATAAAAATGTTTTATTTAAGATGAAGGAACTATGGACCTATCTGGGAGAAGCGTTTGAAGACAGCACGAAACTGATGAAAAAGATACGCAAGGCACAGAAGATGGAAGAATACAGGGCAGCAGTGGAATGTCTTCTGGCGGAAAAGCCGGTGTGCGCCCAGCCATGTTTTCCAGGCTGGAAGAAACGGGGGTGAGTGTTGCTGCGAATGGAGGGAGAGCATGGCTGTAAATGTAGTTGCGGTGGATAATGCACCGGAACTTCTGGAAAAAATTGAGGGGATTTTCCGCAATATGGCTGAGGTCAGTCTGCTTGGAAGTTTCGAAGAAGCAGTGGCTGTAGTGGAATTTGTGAAGGAGAATCCGGTGGATATGGTATTTACGGATATTGTGATGCCGGATATCAGTGGTATCAGTCTGGCAAAAGAATTGCAGAAACTGAAAAATGCTCCGGCGGTAGTGCTGATGTCCAGTATTCCGGGTTTTTCTCTGGAGGCATGGAAAATTCAGGCATACGGATTCATAGAAAAACCGTACACGAAGCAGGATATCATGAAAATGGTAGAGCGATACCGAAGAGAGTCGGAAAATGGCGTTGACGGCAGTTTTTAAGGGCATTATAATAAAGACATTGTGACGACAGAAAGACAGGAGGAACTACTACAATGCGTGATATGTATATTTCAGATTCTATTTTATATGTGGGAGCAGATGATAAAACACTGGATATTTTTGAGAGCCAGTATCCGATTCCGAACGGAGTCAGCTATAACTCCTATGTGATCCTGGATGAAAAGGTTGCGGTGATGGATACCGTTGACAAACGGGCAACCGATACCTGGTTTGAAAATCTTGCCAGGGAGCTTGGTGACCGGAAACCGGATTATCTGGTTGTGTCTCATATGGAGCCTGATCATGCGGCAAACATCAAAAACTTTGCAGAACGTTATCCGGAAACAAAAATTGTGGGAAATGCAAAGACCTTTGCTATGATGGGCCAGTTTTTTGAGATGGATCTGACTGAGCGTAAGGTGCTTGTAAAAGAAGGTGAGACCTTAAGCCTTGGCAGTCATACGTTGCAGTTTTTTATGGCACCGATGGTGCACTGGCCGGAGGTTATGGTAACTTACGAGCAGAGCGAAAAGATTCTGTTTTCCGCAGACGGCTTCGGAAAGTTTGGCGCGCTGGATGCAGAAGAAGAGTGGGCAGAGGAGGCAGCACGTTACTACTTAAATATTGTAGGCAAGTACGGCGTGCAGGTACAGGGACTGTTAAAGAAGGCTTCCGGCCTGGATATCCGGATGATCTGCCCGCTGCACGGACCGATCTTAAAAGAAAACCTGGGCTACTACATTGACAAATATCAGACCTGGAGTACCTATCAGCCGGAGAAGCACGGTGTGATGGTAGCATACGCGTCTATTCACGGCAACACGGCACAGGCAGCAGAAGAGATGGCAGAGCTGCTCCGTGCAAACGGTGAGGAAGTCGAAGTGTTCGACTTATCCCGTACCGATGTTTCCCTGGCTGTGCGTAAGGCATTTTATTATGACCGCATGGTGCTGGCAGCAGCAACCTATGACGGTGGTGTATTCCCATGCATGGAAGAGTTCCTGCTGCACTTAAAATCCAAGAACTTTCAGAAGCGTACCGTAGGTCTGATGGAGAACGGATCCTGGGCACCGTTAGCTGGAAAAATCATGCGCGGTATCTTAGAGCCGATGAAAGATGTGCATGTGCTGGAGCAGGTAGTTACCATCAAATCCGCTGTGCATGAAGATACCAGAGAAGCCATGAAAGCAATGGCCGATGCCTTAAAATAAAAATTTAAGAGCAATATCAATATAGGTTCGAAGCCGGTAATCCCGGCATACCGCTGCGCAAAATATGGGTATTGTGTTCGGAC
>ERZ773239.622-NODE-622-length-34743-cov-9.377364_pt1 | contig 34743 bp, 26 predicted proteins | sample MGYA00580521_ERZ773239 | MGnify/ENA primary metagenome ERZ773239 (study PRJEB29015, sample SAMEA2737801) | human gut metagenome | biome: human gut; feature: human-associated habitat; material: faeces | place: China | collected 2012 ... | reverse complement strand
TTTCCAAATGCCCGTATCCGTCTGGCCCTGACAGGCTCCGGTGCCAAGCATCTGGCTGAAGCCCTTGGCTGCTGCTATATTCAGGAGGTTGTGGCCAACTCCATCGCCCTGCAGAAGGAATATGCCGATGTAGGTACTGCCATCGAACTGGGCGGTCAGGATGCGAAGATGATCTTCTTCCGCCGTGATCCGGCCACCCAGACACTGAATGTAGCTGATATGCGTATGAACGGCAGCTGTGCCGGCGGTACAGGTGCTTTCATTGATGAGATTGCTTCTATATTAAAGGTGCCTGTGGAAGAATTCAACGAACTGGCTTCCCAGGGCAGCTGCATTTATGATATTTCCGGCCGCTGTGGTGTTTATGCCAAGACAGATATCCAGCCACTGCTGAATCAGGGTATTTCCCGTCAGGACCTGGCGCTGTCCTCCTTCCACGCCATTGCCAAGCAGACCATCGGCGGTCTTGCTCAAGGTCTGGACATCCAGAAGCCTGTTGTTTTTGAAGGCGGTCCTTTGACCTTCAATCCGACACTGGTCAATGTTTTTGCTGAAAGGCTTGGCCTGACACCGGAAGAAACGCTGCGCCCGTCCCATCCTGAGATTATGATTGCCTATGGTGCAGCCCTTTCTCTGGACGGTATGTTTGCAGGCAATTCTTCATGGTATGCGCCAAAGCACTACCTTGAACTGTTGGACAATCCGAAGCTTCGTGCCCATTTGCAGGCCTCTGCCGACGGTCCACGTTTTTTCGAATCCGAAGAGGAACACCGTGCATTCAATGAACGCCATCAGCTTCCGGAATTTACACCTTATGTACCAAAGAAAGGTGAAACTGTCCATGCTTATCTTGGCATTGATTCCGGCAGTACCACCACGAAATTTGTACTGATGGATGAGAATGAGAATATTCTTGATTCATTTTATGCACCAAATGAAGGGGACCCGCTGACAGTTGCCAGGACAGCCCTACTGACCATCCATGACCGCTACGAAAAATCCGGTGCCTGCCTGGATATCATTGCCGCAGGTACCACAGGCTACGGAGAGTTGCTTTTCTCAAAGGCTTTCAGCACAGAATGCCATGTGGTGGAAACCGTTGCCCACGCCCGGGCTGCGGACAAGTATATCAAAGATGCCACATTTATCCTTGATATCGGCGGCCAGGATATGAAAGCCATCTGGATCGACAACGGCATTATCACCAATATTGTTGTCAACGAAGCCTGCTCCTCAGGCTGCGGCTCCTTCCTTGAAAACTTTGCTTCATCTTTACATATTCCGGTGGAAGAAATCGCTGATGCTGCTTTTTCATCCGACCACCCCGCTTCCCTTGGCAGCCGCTGTACGGTTTTCATGAACAGCAGCATTGTCACGGAGCAGCGAAACGGCAAACAATCCGCAGATATTATGGCCGGCCTGTGCCGTTCCATCATTGAAAATGTTTTTACAAAGGTTATCCGAATCTCCAATCTGGACAGTCTGGGCGACAAGATTGTTGTCCAGGGCGGTACATTCAGAAATGATGCCGTACTTCGTGCCCTTGAGCAGTACACCGGCCGTGAAGTTATCCGTGCCCCTTATCCCGGCATCATGGGTGCCATCGGCGCTGCCCTTATTACCAAAGAGCGTTTCGAGCAGAACCACCCGGCCAAAACATTTATCGGCATTGACGGTGTGGCTGATTTTTCCTATACACAGGAAGCCAACGCCCCTTGTCCCTTCTGTGCCAACCATTGTAAACGAACCATTGTCCGTTTTTCCAACGGCAATTCCTGGGTAACCAACAACCGGTGCGAACGCGGCGAAATCCTCGGTGATCCGAAGGATGCTTCTGTCCGACAGCAGCTTGCAGATGCAAAGAAATCCCGTGAACAGACACCAAATCTCTTCAAACTTCGACAGGAACTGCTGTTTAAAGACTACCCTTATCCGAAAGCTGCTAAAGAGCGTGACATCACCATCGGTCTGCCCCGGGTGCTTTCCTATTGGGAAACCATGCCATTCTGGACCACCTTCTGGCGTGCTCTGGGATTTAAGATTCAATTGTCCGATCTGAGCACACGCAAAATTTACGAAGACGGACTGTCTGCGGTCACTTCCGATACCGTCTGCTTCCCTGCTAAACTGGTGCACGGACACCTCCGCAATCTGGCGAAAAAAGGTGTGGATCGTATTTTCATGCCATCCATCACAACAGTAACCTCTGAAAATACAGAGAGCACCAGCGAATCCATGTGTGCCATTGTCAAAGGCTATCCGATTGTCATCCGCAACTCCGATAACCCGGAGAAGCGTTGGCATATACCCTTTGACGCACCGCTTTTCCACTGGTACAGGAGTGAGGACAGAAACTGTCAGCTCACCGGCTATATGGAGAAGACTTTCGGCATTTCCCCGGCAGAAACCAGGCAAGCCATCGCAGCCGCCGATGACGCAGAAAAACAGTTCCACGATGAAATGCATCGGGCAGGAAAAGCTGTTCTTGATGAAGTCACTGCCAATGGCAGCTATGCCGTTGTTCTGGCCTCAAGGCCATATCAGAACGATGCCCTTGTGAACCATGACCTTCCGGAAATGTTTACAAGTCTCGGCATTCCGGTGCTGACGGCAGATTCTCTGGAGGAAGCCGACCATGTGGATCTGAGCATGAGCCGGCTGGATATTGTCAATAATTATCATGCCCGCATGCTGTCCACTGCTATTCTGGCTGCCAGAAATCCACATTTGGAATATGTGCAGATTGTCAGCTTCGGCTGCGGCCATGATGCTTATCTTTCTGATGAAATCATCCGCCTGATGAAGGAGATTTCCGGCAAGACACCGCTGGTTCTGAAACTGGATGAAAGTGATATTCAGGGGCCGCTGCGTATCCGTGTCCGCTCCTTTACGGAAACTGTCAGCATGAATCATGCCGTTCATCCGAAACTGGATATCCATCCGCTGGAAGACCCTTATCCGGTGAAATTTACAAAGGAAGACCGCCGCAAAAAGATTGTCCTGGTTCCGAATACCTCCCATGCTTTCTGTCGAATCATGTCAGCCGCCATGCGGGGACAGCATATTCAGGCAGAACCGCTGGAAATCGGCCGTGAAGAAGCCATCCTCCTTGGAAAGCAGTATGTTCACAACGATATCTGTTTCCCTTGCCAGATTGTAATCGGTGAAGCACTGGCTGCATTAAAGAGCGGCAAATACGACGGCAAAGAAGTAGCCATCGGTATGGGCAAATATATCGGCGACTGCCGTCTGACCCATTACAGTGCCCTTCTTCGCAAAGCCCTTGATGATGCCGGATTCCATGATGTGCCGATTCTCACCAACGATGATGTAGACTACCACAATATGCATCCCGGCTTCCGAATGAGCCTGGGTTCCGCCATCCGTCTGGCTTTTGCCCTTCCTGTGATTGACGTACTGGAAGAACTGCTGCGCAAAATCCGACCTTATGAAAAGGTGGCCGGAAGTGCCAACCGAGCCTTTGAAGAAGGTATGGATGCCGTTGTGGAAGGCCTTGAGCTTCACGGCATCAGCGGTCTGAAAAAAGGCTTCAAGAAAGCCATCGACCTGATGAACCGGGTAGAATACGATCGCACCAACCGCCGTCCGCGGGTTCTCATTGTCGGCGAATACCTGCTGAACTTCCACCCGGGTGCCAACCACGATATTGAAGATTATCTGGAACATAACGGCTTCGAAATCATTGAAGCCCACATGACAGACGTCATCCAGAAATCCTATTTCTATCTGGATGCGCAGATTAAAGAATATAAATTAAAGAAACCGTTAGACAAGAAGATTTGGTTTTCAACTGTAGATAAGGTTTTCGACATGGCCCACAATATGACAGACGCCATTGCCAAAAAGCATCCTCTCTATACACCCGCCTGCCGAATGCCTGACCTTGTCAAAGCCAGCGACCCGATCATCCACCACACATTTGATGCCGGTGAAGGTGTCCTGATCCCGGGTGAAATCCTGCATCATGCCAAGGACGGCTGCCGTTCCTTTGTCATCCTTCAGCCATTTGGCTGCCTGCCAAACCACGTAGTCGGCCGAGGCATCAGCAAGCGGCTGAAAGAAATGTACCCGGATGCACAGATCCTGCCTCTGGACTACGACCCGGATGTCAGCTTCGCCAACATCGAAAACCGACTTCAGATGCTGATTATGAACGCCAAAAGCGGGAATATCAAGGATAAGAATTAATATTTCGAAAACGATGTACTAGAGTGTGTCTGAAAAAGGCTTTCTGCAAGATGTGCGTCATAATTTGTGGGATATTTTGCCCGGATGAGGGCGCCGTAGCGGGCTACGGCAACTGAATTCGGGTGAAATATCCCGCAAAGTGAGGCGTGCAGATTGTGGGAATGATTTTTCAGACACACTCTAGTATCTCACCATGAAAAGCAATACTTCATGTAAACTTATTTTTTGCAATATGTGTCGAATAATGTAAGTTTTTGACTTTTATTCATGTAATTTAGTGTTAATTTATAGCATATATTCGTTGATTTTTACGCGAATATATGCTATTTTTATGTTAAAGAGTCTTTTCCGCATAAAACAGCCTTCCATACCAAGGCCCGCAAACGTGTATTAAATTTCATTTTTACAAATTACAGAAGGAGGTTTTCATTGTATGTATAGAAAAGTTATCCGTTTTCTTGAGGATTGGCAAAACAGTCCCCATCGCAAGCCACTAATTCTCCAAGGCGCACGACAGGTCGGCAAAACCTACTCCATTCTGGAATTTGGCCGCACCCATTATGACAATGTCGCTTATTTTAACTTCGAAACCAATCCCAAACTCAATGAAACATTTGATGAAAATATCAGCCCTGATTACCTGATTCCTATCTTATCACATATCGCCGGTCAAACCATTGTTCGTGAAAAAACACTGATTGTATTTGATGAAGTTCAGTTATGCGAACGGGCATTAACTTCACTCAAGTATTTTTGTGAGGATGCCCCGGATTATCATATCATTGTTGCCGGAAGTCTTCTTGGCGTGGCAGTTAATCGTGCCAGATTTTCATTTCCTGTAGGTAAAGTTGATATGAAAACACTTTATCCCATGGACATTGAAGAATTTATGCTGGCTATGGGTGAAGAAACCTTAGTCCAACAAATCCGCCAATGTTTCGACGCTAATACCCCTTTGCCATCTGCCCTTCACGAAGCCGCACTGATGCTCTATCGCCAATATCTCGTTGTAGGCGGTATGCCTGAGTGCGTCCTTCAATTTGTTGAAACCAAGGATTATATTCTTATTCGTCATACACAGGATACCATTTTGGCCAGTTATCTGAATGACATGAGTAAGTATAATACTTTAAATGAAATCAAGAAAACCCGATTAACATACGACAACATAACCGTTCAGCTTTCCAAAAAAAATACACGCTTCCAATATAAATTAATTAAAAAAGGAGGACGTGCATCCGAATTTGAAAATGCCATTGAATGGCTGACCTTATCCGGTATCGTATCGCAAATATATAAAGTTGAACAAATCAAAAAGCCATTGGAAAACTACAGGGATATTGATTCCTTTAAAATATATGTCTCTGACCTTGGTCTGCTCTGTGCCAAAAAGGATTTGGCTGCAACAGACATTCTCTATATGGTGGACGAAATCAATGATTTCAAAGGCGGTATGACAGAAAATTATGTCAATACACACCTTACAATCAATGGTTATAAAACTTACTATTGGGAATCCAATCGCGGGGCTGAAATTGATTTTATTATTCAACGAGACACGCATATCATCCCTATCGAAGTAAAAGCGGCTGACAATACACGTGCCAAAAGCTTAAAATTATATATGGATACTTACAAACCAGCCTATGCCATCAAACTTTCAACCAAAAACTTTGGATTTGAAGATAACAAAAAAATTGTTCCGCTTTACGCAGTTTTCTGCATATAAATTTCAAATAAACATTGCTATCTTAAAACTAACGTCTCTTAATCGTCTCTTTTGAGGCGCATATCTTATCCGCAACACACAGAATCCAGCTCTCCCGATATTTCGGCGGGACTGGATTCAGCGGAAACATATGCTTTCGAATCATGTCCTGCTCAATCTCGTTCAGTTCAAAATCCCGCATGGCCTTCTTCAAGGCATCTCCCGCATGGGTGACACCATGCCATTTATGGCTTTCATCCGGTATATGCCAATCGTATAAGAAATAATCATGCAAAAGTGCGCCTCTCACCAGAGAACGAATGTCCACTTCTCCCGGGAAATGCTTTGCAATTCTCAGGCACATCCGAGCCACCGCCAGGGAATGTTCGTATACCGACATCCTGCCGTGCTGTCTGAATGTTTTCTCAGACTGCATACCCGGGGATGACAGAATATCCCGGCCATATAAATTGATTAAATACTCTAAATCATCGTCTTCATCTATATTCTCGCTGTTTTTATCAAATTCAGACATCGTTATCATCCTCTGCATTTACCGCCTCACATATCTTTGATTTCTGGTGCTCGATTTCTTCACATCTTACAGCAGCGGCGCAAATAATCGCAGAATACACTGCCCAACTCTCAGTGCTGTTGACCGATGGCTTCGATACTGCTCCGTCACTTCATGACATTCTTCAAAAAGATGGTCGAAGTCCGCCTTCACGCCCGCAACTGCATCCTTATGATAAAAAGCGGCAGCATTTTCAAAATGATGATATAAACTTCTGTAATCCAGATTGATGGTGCCAACCACCGCTGCTTTATCATCCGATACACACTGCTTGGCATGGCAAAATCCCGGCGTATACTCAAAAATACGCACACCCTTTTTTACCAATCTGTTGTAATAAGAACGTGTTGCCTTATAGACAAACTTCTTGTCCGGAATGCCCGGTGTGATAATCCGCACATCCACGCCTCTTCTGGCTGCCAATGTAAAAGCCTTGTTCATTTCATCACTGATCAGCAGATACGGTGTAATGAAATACGCATATTCCTGTGCACTGTTCAAAATATTCATATATACATTTTCCCCGGTATGCTCATCATCCAGCGGGTTGTCTGCATAAGGCTGCACATAGCCTGTCTGCTTCGCTGTATATGTAATCTCCGGAAAATACAGCGCATAGTCCGTGTCCGTCTTCTTAATGGCATTCCACATTTCAAGAAACATCACCGTCAGACTCTGAACGGCATCCCCTTCCATGCGTACACCGCTATCTTTCCAAAGGCCATATGGATGGGTAATATTAAAATATTCATCTGCCAGATTGTAGCCGCCTGTAAAACCAACCTGTCCATCAATGACCGTAATCTTTCTGTGATCCCTGTTATTCATAAATATATTGACAAAAGGTACGATTTTATTGAAAATCCTGCACTGTATGCCGTGGCTTTCCATCTGCTTCACAAAATCCGTATTGATAAAGCCCATACTGCCAACATCATCATAAATCAGACGAACTTCCACACCTTCCTTCGCCTTCTCAAAGAGAATACTTTTCATGCCCGCAAAGGACTGTGCATCCTCGATGGCATGATACTCCATAAAGATAAATTTCTTCGCCTGCTTCAGTGCTTCCTTCTGAGCTTCAAAGCCATCAACTGCTTCCGGATAAAATTCCAAATCCGTATTGCCATACACCGGATACCCCGCCGAATGGCTGATGTAACGGGCCATGTTCCCTGTCTGCCGGTCCTCAGCCGACAATTTCTGCAAAACATCTTCTTTTTCCGGCAATAAAAGCGTCAGTTCTGACTGCAGTCCCTGAAAATGTTTGCGGATACCGATATTCACTCCGGAATGTCCGCATAACAGGTAAATACCGACACCAGCCACCGGAAATGCCATAATCAGAATCATCCATGGCATCTTCATGGCAGAATTCATATCCCGGCCGTATATTTTAATAACCACAATTAATGCAATGGCACCGGATACCAGAGAAATTCCGGTGGAATACTTATTGAGTCTGACAAATAATTCAATAATCCAGACAACCTGTATCAAAACCAACAGCGCCGTAATAAAAATACGGCCAATACTGTTTTTTACAGCACCCTTTTGTTCTTCTCTCAATTTATCTCTTCTTTCTTATAAAAACTCCACACTGCCGTCCTCAATGTGATACATAGCGCCAACAACTCTCAGACCTTCCTGCTCCTCAATCTGCTGGATATCCAGACTGTGTTCAATCAATTCCACACTGCGCTTCACATTCAGGCAGCAAGCCTTATAATCATCAGTTTCATCGCCAATGGCCAGCTTAATCTCATCCGTAATAAACTTGATATAGCCCTCCGGGTCACTGTTGATGGCCGCATCCACCGCACCGCAATGAGTATGTCCCAGCACAACAACCACCGGGCTTCCCAGATGTCCGGCTGCATATTCAATACTTCCCAGCTGATGATCATCAATGACATTGCCCGCCACACGGATCACAAAAAGTTCACCCAGACCCGCCGAAAAAATCGTCTCCGGAATCACTCTGGAATCTGAACAAGTCACAATAATCGCATGAGGATGCTGCCCGTGTTCATAAGTAAACTTACGCAGTGCCGCAGAAACATTGCCGCTGTTATTATTTGTAAGTAAATAACGGGTATTCCCTGACTTTAACTTCTCAATTGCCTCATCGGCTGTCATAATCATATGATGGATCATCGCTAAAACCTCCTGTCTGTCGCCTGCTCTGCCCGGCAGATTTAGTTCTCGCAATGGGCACGGCATGCTGACAATAGCTGTATGTACCACTGTGCGAGACGTTCCGATGGGCCTCTGAAACCAAAATCGTGTTCAGCAAAGGCTTCCACGATTTTTGAGTCCCATCTCCACCGCACAGGACGCACATACAGCTATTGTCAGCATGCCGCGTCCCATGACGGATATTTTCTCCTGCCGGGCGATTCAGGCTTTCCATGAATGCACCGAATAAAGCTTTTCATCTGCACTTTTCTCTCTGACCAATACCAATAATGAGAAAAAGCAATTCTAAGTTTTATTCTTCATAAATTAATTATAAACCAAACATTAGTATCCAACTTTTATAGTATATCTTAGCATTATTAGAGATTCAGCTCAACCCAAAAGTGCCTGCGAAGACGACATTTTTACCATATTGTTGCCAGAATGTCCAAAACTTTAAAACTGACTCTTTTACTTCCGACTCTCCATCCCTCCTGCGCCTGCCGTGCAGATTATAGTTATTTCTACACATAAAAATGGCGGAGACTCTTTTCCCTTCTCTATTCCGCTCTGCCTGTGACTTACCTCTGAAAACGTTTCGCGATGAGCGTGTTTTCAGAGGTAAGTCACAGGCAGAGTGGATTCAGGGTACTTGAAGTCTCCGCCTATATGGTTTTATGGAAGTAAATAACTATAATCTGCACAAACAGCTTCGATGACTTTCAGCAGGCCGAATGGCACGCTGCTTTCCTGTCCTTTTGTCCAGGTTGTTTCTTTTCCGAAGAAACGAATCTTCGCTGTAACTGCTTCTTTGTCGATAACGGCAAATCCATCGTTCTTGCTGTCAGCCATATCGGCTTCTTTGGCAAATAAAGTGAATTTGTCAAGGTATGGTGCACTTGCGTATGGACAGAAGCTCTTGCAGTTGCCGCATTCGTTGCACATGTAGTCTACGTGGATGACCTGTGCTTTGGCCATACCAGGTACCTTGATTGAGATGTTGGCTCTGTTCGGGCATACATCTACACAGTTTTCGCATACGGTTGAACAGCCAAGACAGCGTTCAGATTCCGGTTTATCACCCGGTTCAGCCAGAATACCCTTCTTCGCATAGATGGAAGCCGGATCTGCTGCGATGTCGCAGCTGCCTGAGATTTCACGGCCGCAGATAGCTTCTGCTGCTGTGATGGCCTGAGCCATTGCTTTGACAACGATGGATGGGCCATACAGACCATCACCGATGACATATACATTTTCTACACTGGATTCCAGAGTCGGGCTGACTTTCACGCGGCCTCTGTCATCTACCTGAAGACCATTCGTTTCATAGAAATCTGTCGGCACTTTTTCACCAACAGCTGCGATCACGCGGTCTGCAGGTACAGCCACTGTTTCATCCGTCTCAACAATGCCTGCACGACCGGATGCATCCAGTTCACCAAGCTTCATGACACGGCAGATCAACTGACCATTTTCCAGTTTCTCAGGTGCCAGCAGTTCTCTGAACTCTACACCATCTTCTACAGCCAGCACTAATTCATGTTCATCAGCAGGCATGTAGCGTTTTGTTCTTCTATAAACAAGATACACATGCTCAACACCATCACAGCGTTTTGCTGCACGAGCTGTATCCATGGCTGTATTGCCGCCGCCGATGACAACCACATTCTTGCCGATGGCCATCTTGCCATTTGTGCGATTGTAATCTTCAAGGAATGCCAGTGCATTCTGTGCTTCACCGCCCTCAAGCTTGAGTTCACCGCGTTTGTAAGCACCAACAGCAAGAATTACGCTGTCATATTCTTTCTTCAAAACATCTACGGCAGGTGCTTCTGTGTTATATAAAACTTTCACGCCTAATTTTTCAAGTAAAGCAGCATCCTTTGCAATGACACTGTCATCAATTCGGAAGTTAGGAATGATAGCGCTGACAACACCACCCAGGCGTTCACGTTTTTCATAAATTGTTACCTTTGCGCCAAGTCTTGCCAGATAGTAAGCTGCTGCCATACCTGCAGGACCACCGCCCACGACAGCAACACTGCCGCTGTAATCACCAGTTACAGATACGCTGTCTATAATAGCATCCATAGCCTGCTCAGCACATTCCAGTTTTGTATTTCTGATCTGTACGGATTTCTCATAGAAATTACGTGTACAATAACCCTGACAAGGATGTGAACAGATGGTACCAGTCATAAATGGCAGTGCATTTCTGTTCAGAATCACTTTCAGTGCTTCTTCATATTTGCCCTCACCGGCTAATGCAACATAAGTCGGGATTTCCTGATGGATCGGGCATCCATCCTGACAAGGTGCTGTATAGCAATCAAGCAGCGGAACTGTCTCATTAGACTTTCTTGATGCAGGCAATTTGGCCGGTTTCACATGATGCGCATCTGTAATGGCATCTTCTGCCAATTTATTCAGTGCCGCCACATCGATACCCTTGAATTCGCCGACGCCCATTGCCTCAAGAGAATCTGCCATCTGCTGTAATCTCTGGTAGCCGCCCGGCTTCAGAATCGTTGTGGCAACTGTTACAGGCCAGATACCACATCCGACGATTCTGTCAATATTGAAAGCATCTGCACCGCCTGAATAGGAGATACGCAGTTTGCCATCAAATTCACGTGACAGTTTTGCTGCCAGTGAAATGGACAGAGGATACAGGGATTTACCTGACATGTACATTTCTTCGCTTGGAAGTTCACCTGCCTTAACATCTACAGGGAATGTATTTGTAATCTTCACACCAAATTCCAGACCCATTTCGCCGGATAATTTGATCAGGCGCTGCAGCATCGGAACGGCATCCACATACTGAAGATCATCTTCAAAATGGAAACGGCCGAATGCAATATAATCATAACCCATCTTGTCCAGTGTTTCTCTGGCAAATTCATAGCCAAGAAGTGTTGGGTTACATTTGATAAATGTATTGAGTTTCTTTTCTGTCAAAAGATAGGTTGCAATACGTTCGATTTCCTGCGGAGGACAGCCATGCAGTGTGGAAAGTGTAACGGAATTACAGATATCCGGTCTGATAGCTTCAATATCTTCTGCTGTCACATGTTTGAACTCGCTTACATGATCCAGCAGATACTTCTTACAGACTTTGAAGGTTTCTGTATCAGCTGCATTCTTCATACTTTCAATGAATGTGTTGACTTTCTCAGACTTGATACCCTCCAGATCATAACCGACACTGATATTGAACTGGAAACCATCCATACTGCCAAGGCCGTATTCCTTTGCCATAAAGGAAAGCAGGAACCATGCCTTAATGTATTCATCCTGTGCCTGAGGAACATAAAGCTCGGTAGACCACTCACAGTTATAAGCTTCGTCATCCGCTTTGATACATGGCTTGTTGACACATGCTGCCAGTTCATCACCATCCATGATCTGAACGGTTTTCAGTTCGAAGAAACGGCTGCCGGCATAATAAGAAGCCGCAATATTCTGAGCTAACTGGCTGTTAGGGCCGGCTGCAGGACCAATCGGAGTCTCAAGGTCTCTGCCAAAAATTGTCAGCGCTTCTTCAGGCGCTTTATAAGCACGATGAAGCCCAAAAAGCGTACCATGATTCTCTAATTCTTCAGTTACCCAATTCATTAACTGGTCAAAAGACATACCTGTCATTCTATCACTCATGAGAAATCCTCCTGTATTCTCTTTCAATCTCTATTTTTTTAATTCTATCTTCCTTTTAAGTCTCTATTTCTTTTAAATCCGCGGCATCTGCCGGAACAGATGCCGCTCCTGTCCCCAATCTGATTAACCGTTGATGCTGTGCCACAGCTTTGCAGATTCCTCTCTGCATTTTGCCATTGCTTCTTCAACGTCAATCACTTTAATCTCACGATCTTTCATCAATACACGGCCATTGGCAACCGTTGTTACAACGTCTCTGCCTGTCATGCCAAACAGCATATGGCCGTTGATATTGGATGCATCCAGCTGTGTTGGCGGGTTGTAATCCACAACGATGACATCACCGGCTGCGCCCTCTTTCAGAACACCAAGGGGTGTCTTAAAGTAACGGTTTGCAATGGCTGCATTGTTCTCAAACAGCATCTTCGGAACTTCTCCCCATGCCGCATTGGCGTCGCAAAGATGATGTTTGTGCAGTACATTGGCCACCTTATAAGATTCGAGCATATCATGTGTATAACCGTCTGTACCAAGACCTGTCAGGATACCTCTGTGAACCAGCTCCATGGTTGGCGGGCATCCGCAGGCATTGCCCATGTTGGATTCCGGATTATGTACCACCATTGTGTTGGTATCTTTAATCAAATCCATTTCATGAGGGTTAATGTAAATACAATGACCCAGCAGCGTCTTCTCACCGAGAATATTGAAATCCATCAGTCTGTCCACGATACGTTTGCCATATTTCTTCAGACAGTCATGCAGATCTTCGATGCCTTCTGCCACATGGATATGATAGCCGACTTCATCCGGTTTGTTCGCAGCTGCCAGCTCCATAGTTGCATCGGAAATTGTAAACTGTGCATGCATACCCATCATACCGGCGATCATATCTGTGTCATCTTTCAGTGCATAACGGATAAATTCCGCATTCTCCATGACAGATTCTCTGGCTTTATCCATGCCATCACGATCAGAAATCTCATAACAGAGGCAGGCACGCACACCTAATTCCTTAGCCACATCAGCGATTGTAAATAAGCTGCCGCCAATCTGTCCAAAACTTGCATGGTGGTCAAAAACCGTCGTCACACCATTGCGAATACAGGAAATCAATGTTTCAACCGCACTGTATTTCGTCTGTTCCAGTGTCAGATGGCGGTCGATCGTCCACCACTGACCATCCAGAATATCCAGAAATCCCTTCGGATTATACCCCTTAATACTTAATCCTCTGGCCATCGCACTGTAAATATGCTCATGCGTATTGATAAATGCCGGCATGATCACGCCGCCCTTTGCATCAATGAATTCTGCATCCCCATACTGTTTCTTTATAGCCTCTGTTTCCCCCACAGCAGCGATCTTTGTCCCCTCAATCGCAACAGCACCATTTTCAACAAAGGGCATCTCATCATTTCTTGTAAATAACTTACCATTACCAATAACCAGCATCATTCCTGCCTCCTTCTTTAAAACTTAAATAAAATGTTTATTTACCTTATATACATAAATCTTACTCGGCTTTTTCTTCCACAGGTTCAACTGCACTGCCCTTCGGCTTTGGAAGAAGCAGATTCAGCACAACAGCTGTAATCATCGCCAATACAACCGGTGATTTACCAAAAATAGTTGTTACCCAAGCTGGGAATGTTGCTAATGCTGCATTCGCCTGTGTCACACCCATCCCAAGGGCAATTGCCAGACCGACAATTGTTGTATTGCGGAAATCCAATGGCTGAGTTGTGATCAGCTTGATGCCTGTCATTGTGATGGATGCGAATACAGAAATTGTTGCACCGCCCAATACACAATAAGGAATCGTTGTCAAAACTGCTGAAAATACAGGCACCAGACCTGCAACAAGCAGAATCACTGCCGCAATACGGAATACCTTTCTTGCTACAACCTTTGTAGATGCTACAATACCTACATTCTGACTGTAGGTTGCTGTCGGCAGACCGCCAAAAATCGCACCCACAACATTGCTGATACCATAAGCCACAATACCGCCCTTTAACTCTTCATCCGTCGGCATTCTGTCCAGACCGCCTGTTGTGGTAGCTGAGAAGTCACCGATTGCCTGAATCGCATTAATCGCAAACAGCATACCAATGGCAACACATGAAGACGGCTCAAACTTAATGCCAAAATGCAGCGGCTGAGGAATACTAATCAGTGATGCACCGATTACAGATGAGAAATCCACCATTCCGAAGAAAATGGAGATAACGTAACCAATGATAATACCTATTAATATAGAAGCAAGCTTGAAAATACCTTTGCCGTAATGGTTCAGGTATGTAACGATACATAATACAATAATTGCTACCAGCCAGTTCTGCCATGCACCGTAATGCTCATTGGATGTACCACCGGCCATATAGTTGATGGCTGTCGGATACAATGAAAGACCAATGGCAAATACAACCGTACCTGTAATCAGCGGTGGGAAGAACTTCCTGATCTGTTTAATAAACAGACCAACCAATAAAGCAACAATACCGCCGACTATCTGTGCCCCCAGTATGGTCGCCACATCATACTGAGTCGCTATAGCCTGCATCGTCGGAACATACGCAAAACTGATACCCATAATCATTGGTAAACCCGAACCGATTGCATACGCTCTGCCATGGAACAGCGGATAAAGCTGAAGCAATGTGGTCAATGCAGAAACAAACAACGCTGCCTGGATCAGAATAACTGAATCAGAATCGGAAAGACCTGCCGCATTGGCTACAATGATCGCCGGTGTAACACATCCTACTATCATAGCAGCTACATGCTGCAAAGACAATGGAAATGCCTGTAAAAATGATGGCTTACCCTCCATGTTAAATAAGTCATCAGCTGAAAGCCTTCTGCCTTTCTTACGTCCAAGATCTTCTTTACTATTCATCTTGTAACACCTACCTCCCTAAAAGTTTATACTTTTATGTATTTTCCTTTTTATCGTGTGCATATGATAAGGATATCATGCATAACCCGCGAACAGCTGCCAGACTATGTCGGGTTGTTTTGACATTTGATTAACAAACAGGGAGACTTCCACTCATTTGCTACACAATAACAAAAATATTTCCCTCCCTCATGGATGCGCATTTATTCAAGTTCACCAAAAGAAATATTCTCTAATTGTCATTTTAACATTATATTAGACAAAACACAAGCACTTTCTAAAAAAATTTTTTGATTCCTAAAAATTTTTTTGATTTTTCTCTTGCATTTTTCAGATAATCTGTTATGATGATTACAGGGAGACAAAATGAGACTTATCAAGCATAGTTTTATGGAGGTTCAGCAATGGCTAACAAAGCAGATAATCAAATCAAATGGGTATTAAACAAGATGCCGAAGAGTGATGACAAACAGGTCGCTAACATGTCTCTGGAGGAGATGTCGAAAGCAAACAATTTCCACAAGAGCTTTCCTCAGTATTCAGTTACACCTCTTACAGGACTTCCGCATCTGGCCGAATATCTCGGACTTAAGAAACTTTATGTAAAGGATGAATCCTATCGATTCGGTCTGAATGCTTTCAAGGTTCTCGGCGGTTCTTATGCAATCGCACGATACATGGCACAGCAGCTCGGCAAGGATGTCAGCGAAGTTCCTTATGATGTATTAACTTCTGAGAAACTCAAGGAAGACTTCGGTCAGGCAACATTCTTCACAGCAACAGACGGTAATCACGGCCGCGGCGTTGCATGGGCAGCGAATAAGCTTGGACAGAAATGCGTAGTCAGAATGCCGAAAGGCACAACACAGACTCGTTTAAATAATATTGCAAAGGAAAATGCAACAGTTACTATTGAGAATCTTAACTATGACGAATGTGTTCGTATGGCTGCTAAAGAAGCTGCTGAAACAGAACACGGCATCATGGTTCAGGATACAGCCTGGGAAGGCTATGAAGAGATTCCTACATGGATCATGCAGGGTTACGGCACACTCGCACTTGAAGCTGATCATCAGTTAGAAGCTGACGAATGTCGTCCAACACATATCTTCATTCAGGCAGGCGTTGGCTCACTGGCCGGTGCAGTTGTTGGTTACTTCGCCAACAGATTCAAAGAGAATCCGCCGATCATGACAGTTGTTGAAGCCAAGGCTGCAGACTGCCTCTTCCGCTCTGCTTCCAAGGGTGACGGCAGCCGCGTAGATGTTACAGGCGATATGCTCACAATCATGGCTGGTCTTGCCTGCGGCGAACCAAACACTGTATCATGGGATATTCTTCGCAATCATGCAGATGCATTCGTATCTTGTCCTGACTGGGTAAGTGCCAACGGTACACGTATTTACAGCTCACCAATGAGAGGTGACGAAAGAGTTATCTCCGGTGAATCCGGTTCCGTTACAATGGGTCTGGTTGCAGCGATCATGACAAAACCTGAATTAAAGGAACTCAAGGAAGCACTGAAACTGGATGAGAATTCTCAGGTACTTCTTGTTTCTTCTGAAGGCGATACAGATCCTGACCGTTATCGTGAAATCGTATGGGAAGGCTTATGCGGCACAGACAAAGAACCATTTGCTGATCTTCAGGAAAACTAAGCATTCGTTTTAACTGCCTTTGACAGTTATTACATATAAATAGAGAAACAATTTTGTAGCGTTACAATATATAAACATTATGGAGGGTAAAAAAATGTTAGACTTTAACAAAATCAAAGAAGTAGCACAGGGCTATCAGGCTGATATGACAGCTTTCTTACGTGCCATCGTTAAGAATCCTGGCGAAAGCTGTGATGAAAAAGCTCATGTAGAGACAATCGCTGCTGAGATGAAGAAACTGGACTTCGATGAAGTTGTCATCGATCCACAGGGCAACGTTATCGGTTACATGGGTACAGGCGACAAAATTATCGCTTTCGACGGCCATATCGATACAGTAGGTATCGGCAATATCAACAACTGGACATTCGATCCATATGATGGTTATGAGAACGAAACAGAAATCGGCGGCCGTGGTGTATCTGACCAGTGCGGCGGTGTTGTATCAGCTGTTTACGGTGCTAAGATCATGAAGGATTACAACCTGATTCCGGAAGGTTACAAAATCATGGTTGTTGGTTCTGTTCAGGAAGAAGACTGTGATGGCCTTTGCTGGCAGTACATCATCAACGAAGACAAAGTTCGTCCTGAATTCGTAGTATCTACAGAGCCTACAGACGGCGGTATCTACAGAGGTCAGCGCGGACGTATGGAAATCCGTATCGACGTTAAGGGTGTTTCCTGCCATGGTTCTGCTCCAGAACGTGGTGACAACGCAATCTACAAGATGGCTGATATCCTTCAGGATGTTCGTGCACTGAATGAAAATGATGATGCAGACGAAACAGAGATCAAAGGTCTTGTTAAGATGCTGAATCCTAAATACAACCCTGACTGGGAAGAAGCTCGCTTCCTTGGCCGCGGTACAGTTACAACATCTCAGATCTTCTACACATCCCCAAGCCGTTGTGCAGTTGCTGACTCCTGTGCAGTATCTCTTGACCGTCGTATGACATTCGGCGAAACATGGGAAAGCTGTCTGGAAGAAATCCGCAACCTGCCTAGCGTAAAGAAATACGGTGATGACGTTGTTGTTTCCATGTACAACTATGACCGTCCATCCTACACAGGCTGTGTATATGAAATCGAATGCTACTTCCCAACATGGGCGATTCCAAAGGATCACAAGGTTACAAAAGCACTGGAAGCTGCTTACCATGGTCTGTACGGTGATAAGAGAATCGGTGCTGCTGACACACTTGAAATGCGTCAGGCTCGCCCACTGACAGATAAGTGGACATTCTCCACAAACGGTGTTTCTATCATGGGTAGAAACGGTATCCCATGTATCGGTTTTGGACCAGGTGCAGAAGCTCAGGCTCACGCTCCTAACGAAATGACATGGAAACAGGATCTGGTTACATGTGCTGCTGTTTACGCTGCTCTGCCAATGTCCTATTGCGAATAATTTCAAAAAAGACTATACTATAAAAGTTAACGTATTATAAACCAATAAAACTTCCGTGCATCGGACAATTTTTAACCGGTGCACGGCACTTAATCAAACGGAGGATTATTATAATGGATGCTAAATTACAGGCTTATATCGACAAATTAAACGCACTTAACTTCAAAGAAATGTACAACGGTGACTTCTTCCTGACATGGGAAAAATCAGACGACGAACTTGAAGCTGTTTTCACAGTTGCTGATGCTCTTCGTTACATGAGAGAGAACAACATCTCCACAAAGGTATTCGAAAGTGGTCTTGGTATTTCTTTATTCCGTGATAACTCTACACGTACACGTTTCTCCTTCGCTTCCGCATGTAACCTTCTTGGTCTTGAAGTTCAGGATCTGGATGAGGGCAAATCTCAGGTTGCTCACGGCGAAACAGTTCGTGAAACAGCTAACATGATCTCCTTCATGGCTGACGTTATCGGTATCCGTGATGATATGTACATCGGCAAAGGCAACAAATACATGCACGAAGTTGTTGACGCTGTAACACAGGGCAACAAAGACGGTATCCTTGAGCAGAAACCTACTCTGGTTAACCTTCAGTGCGATATCGACCATCCTACACAGGCTATGGCTGATATGCTTCACATCATCCATGAATTCGGCGGTGTTGAAAACCTTAAAGGCAAAAAGATCGCTATGTCCTGGGCTTACTCTCCATCTTATGGCAAACCTCTCTCCGTTCCTCAGGGTATCATCGGTCTGATGACTCGTTTCGGTATGGACGTTGTACTTGCTCATCCGGAAGGCTATGAAGTATTCCCAGAAGTTGAAGCTGTTGCAGCTGAAAACGCTAAGAAATCCGGCGGTTCCTTCACAAAGACAAACAACATGGCAGAAGCATTCAAAGATGCTGATATCGTATATCCAAAGAGCTGGGCTCCTTTCGCTGCTATGGAAAAACGTACAGAACTCTACGGCAACGGCGATACAGAAGGTATCAAAGCTCTTGAAAAAGAACTCCTTGCTCAGAACGCAGAACACAAAGACTGGGCTTGTACAGAAGAACTTATGGCTACAACAAAGAACGGCAAAGCTCTTTACCTGCACTGCCTGCCAGCTGACATCACAGGCGTAAGCTGTGAAGAAGGTGAAGTTGATGCTTCCGTATTCGATCGTTACAGAGATCCTCTTTACAAAGAAGCAAGCTACAAACCATACATCATCGCAGCTATGATCTTCCTTGCTAAATTCGAAAATCCACAGGAAATCCTGAAGAAACTCGAAGAAAGATCTATGCCTAGAATCTTCAAATAAGATTAAATTTAACTTAACAACTTAACATATAAGGCGGGGATTCACCTCCGCCTTATATAAATCGCAAAAACCGTTATTTTGTTTATTTTGGGGGAAATATTTAGAATGAATAAGAAGAAAAGAATCGTTATCGCACTTGGCGGCAATGCACTGGGGAATACACTGCCGGAGCAGATGGCAGCTGTAAAAGTAACTTCCAAAGCTATTGTAGATTTAATCGAAGAAGGCTGTGAAGTTGTTGTTACACACGGCAATGGCCCACAGGTTGGTATGATCAACAATGCGATGATCGCACTGACACATGAAGATGCACAGCAGCCAAACACACCGTTATCTGTCTGTGTTGCCATGAGCCAGGCTTACATCGGATACGACCTTCAGAACGCCCTGCGTGAAGAACTGTTCAACCGCGGTATCACAGATATCCCTGTTGCAACAATGATCACACAGGTTCGTGTCAATGAAGATGATCCTGCTTTCAACAATCCATCCAAACCGATCGGCAAGTTCTTCAACGAAGAACAAGCGAAGATGATGGAAGAAAAATACGGCTACATCATGAAAGAAGATGCCGGCAGAGGCTATCGCCGTGTTGTTGCTTCTCCAAAACCTGCAGAAATCATTGAAATCGGTACTATCCGTACAATGGTTGAATCCGGAGACCTGGTTATCGCCTGCGGCGGCGGCGGTATTCCTGTTACCCGTCAGGGCAACCACTTAAAGGGGGCCAGCGCAGTTATCGACAAAGACTTCGCAAGCTGTCTTCTGGCTCAGGAACTGGATGCAGACTTCCTCATCATTCTCACAGCTGTTGAAAAGGTTGCCATCAACTTCGGCAAACCAAACGAACAGTGGCTTGAAGATCTGACAATTGAAGAAGCAAAGAAATACATGGAAGAAGGTCACTTCGCACCTGGTTCCATGCTTCCAAAAGTACAGGCAGCCGTTGACTTCGCTTCCTCCAAGGAAGGCCGCACAGCTCTGATCACACTTCTGGAGAAATCCAAAGACGGTATCCAGGGCAAAACAGGAACAAGATTCCATCTGTAAAACAAAATACTTCATTAACAAAGCATATTTTGCTTAGTAAATTCCTACCTTATTAAAGAACAGGCGTATGAACCTTCTCACATTATTCATACGCCTGTTTTATTTGATTTATTATTTATTATTTTTTTGTGCAGTTTCTTATCTTAGATTTCTTACACGCTTATCTTATTACCAGTACCACTTATTCCTCTGAGAAAGCAGTTCCTTCGAAATATCTGCCTCACGGTCACTCTCTGCATCATAACCACTGTTGTTTCTGCGCCCTAACACCAGCCACATAAAGAGAACATACAGCGTCAGAAGTCCCAGAATCAGCCAGGCAAAGAAGTTATGCTTCGCTGCCTCAAGAGCCGGAACAAACAACACGGCCAATAAACACACCACATCCACAATCGTTATCACCATTCGTAAAGTTTTGAAAGACTTCATCCGCATCGCCTCCTTATAAGAGCTGCCATTGTTTTCGTTTCTATACAATTAGTATACCAGAGGATGTTTCTACACTCAATAGAAATATTTATGCCTCACTTACTTTTATGAACCATTTATGACTCACTTACTTTTAGCGTCAAATTAGAAATCTTCCAGGACGACTGCCTCTCCTCCATCGTGACAACGCCCGTCACTGATGCAATCTGCTTACTGTCAGCTGCTGTCACCAACTTTGCTTCGAAATCATACATATCTTCGTTGCTTGATTTCTTCGTCAATTGAATGTCCTCTGCCAGAATATCTGACTGATACTGCTCCGCCAGTTTGATACTCACTGCAATGGTGCGATCCGTCATCATCTTGTTCAGACAATCTTCAGTCATATCATCCCCGAATCTCCCCTGAAAATATGTTTCCAGTCCATCTACAGAAACAATCCCTGTCTCATCCCCGGTTTCCTCTGCTGCCTGTTTAATTTCTTCCGATGCCGTCTCAAAATCAGCAGCCTCCTGAACTGTACAGCTCAGCACATGTTCCAGAGCACTTTGTGCACTTTGCTCTGAACCTGATCCTGCGCCCGCCTGCTGCTTACCGCATCCTGCTATCGTCATAACACATACCAGCGTCAATGCTGCTGCCATAATCATCCGTAAATTCCCTGATTTTCTCATACCCATTGCCCCTTTCTTCTCATAATATATTCGAAAGTGTTTGTATGAATATGATACCAGAAGGGCGCATCATAAGTGCATCTTTGGCATAAGTCTAATACAAAATTTCCTACCATTCAAATATCATAGACAGCCACTGCCATATACCACTTCCAAGTAAACTCATCCCCAGAAGTATCACATACTTTCTCCGCATTAATTTTCCGTATATATGAAAATCATAATAAAACTGCTTCAGCATTTCCAACCATCTGTAATGCTGCTTCAGCCATAATTTTTCCTGATAAATACAAATAAAAATGCAGCATATGCAGACAGCTGCTCCTGTATACAAATGATTTTGACCCATTTTGTTTGTTTCCTCTAATAAAGTTTCTATCTGACTGGTACATGCTATGTTTGTATCATTCAACTGTCGCATCAAAGACAGAACCTGCCATCCATGCTCAGTCATGATAAGTATCTTCATTGTTTCACTCTCTCCCGGATTATAAATGCCTGTATCTACACCTGAATCATCTTTTTCTTCAGGAACTTCTAACAATTGATCCCACCATTCATCCAGCACATATACACCAGATAAGACGGTATTAGCTGTCTCTGTGTCTGCAATCCATCCATATAAACGTACAGTACTGCTATTAACTTCGAAATCTTCTAACAGCATATCATCTGATAATATCAGGCCATCTTTTTGATCGTCTTGCTTCTTCATCTGATCTAACGGGGCATTTTCACTGCTTTCTATGGCATTTCCTATTCCGTTTTCATTCTTCATAATCGGCTTTTTTAAATTCAAAGCCGCTGACTGACACAAAAGGCCATAAGGCATTCCCTGTGAAAAGGGTATATCTGCCGTCATATTGCCTACCATTAATTGCTTGAAATAGTCTTCTTCCACTCCATAAACAGCTATAGTGCCTGTATATTCTTTGATTGTTACGGAGGCTTCACTTTCATAAAGTTTCGTTACAGCCTGTACTCCATTCAAGGACTTTATATATTGGCGCTGCTCTGCGGAAAAAGAAGTCATCTCTCCGCAAATAACTGCTGGCTCTGTCATCGTTGTCATCAAATTCAGATAAGCCAACGATGCAGACAACACCCAAGCAAACCCTACAGCAAATCCTACAATCGGAATACATGCCCCTCGCTGATATAATATTTTCCATGACAACCACCATATACCACAACCTTTTTTCTTTTTACCAGACTTTGGTTGTTTTTCGCCCTTTTTACTTTTTTGTGACAATAGCCAATCTCCAATCTTTTTAAAGCTTTCTTACGAGTTCCAGTGTAAATTCGAATCTGTCTTGCAGACATGCTTCATGCCTGAATTACATTATTCTACATCCTATTTTTACGGCGTATGATAATCACACCGCCTGCTAACACGGCCAATACAGCAACCCCAATCAACCATTGCAGTGCCAGCCCGGAGGACTCCTTTTCATCCGCTGATCCGGTGTCTGACTGTACAACTAAAGGATTAACTTTTGTATCAACCGGCAATTCTTTCGCAAAAGTATTTCCTTCCTCGTCTTCAAATGTCAATATTAACTGTCCAGAAGTCTCACCATAAGTACTGCCATACACAGCTTCATCTTTCATACCTGCAAAAATTTTCAACTGGCCAGATACAGCATTCCCTGCTTCAATATTGCCCAAAAACGTACTTGTTCCTGCGGAAAGTCCCGGTACATCCACTGAACATCTCACATTATAAATTTTGCCTCTGCCCAAATTCATTGCCTGCACAGCCAACGAAAAGGTATCTCCTGCATTCACGCTTTCCGGAAATGTATCAGCTTCCAGTTCTACCCTCATGGCCTGATGAATATCTACCGAAATAGTTCCCACTGATGACAGTGAAACAGCTTCCGGGTTATCATAGGACATATTCAGAGTAATATCATAACGCCCTTCTGCCACATTACTTCCGGATTTAAACTTTAAAGGCAGCTGCATGCTCTGGCCGGCTCCCAACTTTTCTATAAAAAAAGTTTTGCTGTCTTCTTCCAATGTCAATCCTGGTTCTGTCCAGCTGACTTCAATCGTCATATTTTGTACATAAAAATTTCTATTTGTGTTTTTTATTTCCGCAGTCAATTCAAACTCACTGCCAGCCTCAATATGTATTGGATTAGAAGTGCATTTTGACAAAATCAATTTTGGCTGGGATTCCGGTGTCTCTTCTGAATTACCCCCACCTCCGCCATTATCTACGATAATATCATCCGGTTCATTATCATCTCCATCTGGCGAAACAGCATCCATTATCCGAACGTAAACTGTAAAACTCTGCTGCAATTCCGCACCTTCTCCATCCCCTGTGATATCAAAAACCACCGGATAAGTTCCATTGCTGCGCTGATCTGATAATTCGAAAGTATAGCTTATAAGAAAAACTTTTCGTTTTTGTTGATTCCCATTAATGGTTTCCTCTGTCTCCTTAAAAGTTTTCTGGTAATTTTTGTACACGAAAGGGGACGATGACGTATCCCCAAGATTTGGTGTCACTGTCAATTCGCTCATTTTGTCACTGCTGGCAATAATCGGAAGCACAATTATCACTTTCCCATCTGATGCGACAGGTTCATATCCATCTTTATAAGCTTTCGTCATTCCCTTGTAAACACCAGTATCTTCTATCTTTAATCTTCCTGTATTTTCTATTTCTGTATTTTTTTCTGCCCCATCCGGAGTCTTTATCTCTTCATCCGTCTGACTTTCTGCCATTTCTTCATCAGCCGTTTCCGTTACATGTCTGCTCTCCGTGTCAGATGCAGCTTCTAAAGCCTCATTTAAATAACTGTATCCTGTCTGTTCTAAATTTTTATCCGTATTAACGCTTGCCCATACACGCTGTGGCCATACCAAACCTAAAAATAGACCAAAAATTAAAAATCCTACTGATATTTTCCTTCGCACAGACTCTTTTCCCATATAAAACCTCACCTCTCCATATTTCATACCTCTATGATTCATCATCCATTCTATCTCTCATCGGCAATATGGATTAATCTCATTGCCCAAATTTTCAATCTCTAATATTCTGTCAAAATAATTCTCATATTCCGCATGATCCGACATCATCAGCAAAGCTCGTCCCTCTAACTTTTCTATTAAAACAGTCATCCATTGGTCCTTCTCAGGCTGTGTCAGTCCTGCTGTCAGGGTATCCACGGCAATCATCTGACTTTCCTGAAGAAGAGCCTGTCCCAATCCCGTCATTGCTTTTTCATAGAAACTCATTTGTCCAGGTCGTGCATTGCCCCTGCCCTCTAACCCAAGAACGGTAAGCATCTCTTTTCCCCGGCAAAGACTCTCTCTTCTGCTCATTCCCTGTCCCATTAATGGCAGCGCCAGATGCTCTGTCAAAGACAAAGACTCCAACCACTCCGTATACTCAGGTACTATCACCACAGAACCAGACAATTTTACCTCCCCCTCATCAGGCTCCACTATACCAGCTGCCAATTGAAGCAATGTTGTCCGTCCGCTGCCCGCATAACCGGTTATTAACATCTTTTCTCCAGCGAGAATTGTCAGATCAACTTTCTCAAACACCAGATGTCCCGGTGGAAACCACTTTGTCACCTGCATAAACTCACATATATTTCCCATTATCCTCTCCCACTTTGTATACGTGTATCACGGATGCACCTCATGACACCGCCATCCATCTCACAAACTACATCACACAGAACATCAATATCCTTCTGACTATGACTGGAAAGTAAAATTGTCTTATCATTCCCTTTCCATGACAATAAAAGTTCATGCATTTGCGCCACACCATGTTTATCCAGACCATTAAAAGGCTCGTCCAAAATAAGTATCGAAGGATTTTCCATCAACGCCTGGGCAATACCAAGTCGCTGACGCATGCCAAGCGAATACTTGCTGACTGGTTTCTTCATATCCGGATCAAGGCCCACTTTTCGGATTGTCTCACGTACTGCTGATTTATCAATCTTTTTTTGCAAAGAAGCCAATAATTCCAGATTTCTCTGCCCCGTCAGATTTGGCAAAAAACCCGGCGTTTCAATAATCACACCTGTATTATCAGGAAAATCAACATCTTTACCGATTTTTTTATAATTTACCATAATTTCTCCGGAAGTAGGCAGCAAAAAACCGCATATACATTTCATAAGTACTGTTTTACCACTGCCGTTGTTCCCGACAATCCCATAAATACCTCCCTCTTCAAAATCAAACGAAATGTGTTTCAATACCTCATCATCACCGAAACGTTTACAGACATCTATCACCCTGATTACATCCCGCATCCTTATTATTTTCCCTCCGTTCCGCCAAAAGAAAACGCATACTGACGCATAGCCAATACAGTTCCTGACAAAAGCAAAATCAACAAAAGAATCCCCAATAATGCCGTCTGTCTCAAAGTTGGCAGCTTATCATAACCAAAATTATGCATATAATATGTTGCATGATTCAGTGGTGACAACCATCCAACCCATACTCGCGCTTTATAAGCCAGCTGATCTGGCAGGTTGAAAACCTGCTGAATATTTGCCGGGTTTAACAATACACCATAACCACTGAAAATAACCACTGCTGCAATCCCCACTGTCTGGCTCTTCCATATATTAAAAAACAACATGACAAAGACCATCACCAGTGCATAAAGTAACACCAGACCAAATACCGCCATCATACTCTGCCAGGGCCGACTCATTTCAATTGCTTTAACAGCTGATGGCAAATTCAGATTCTTTCCCTCCCCGGAATAGGCCAAAGCCGCTGCCGTCCTGCTCCACCTGTTGCCTGAAAAAGCATTCTTCATCGTCAGCAGCACCGTTGCCAACAGCGTAAACAGCATAAAAATTATTGTTGCAGCTGCGGTATAGACCATCTGCCCCATCACCCACAGCCGTCTTGTCGTTCTAAGCAGATAGAAAGGCGTCGCTGTTGTAATAAACGGCATATCAGCAAAAAGAATCATCAGTAAAAGAGATGTCAACAATATGGCATTACTGTCACCAAAGGTCCATATGAAGGCTTCAAAAATCTGCATCGTTGTTTCATGAGATGCGCAAACTGCACTGCCTTATCCGTTAACAGATAACAAAGAATAAAGTCCAGCAGGAAAACCGTTATAATTCGTGCATTCCCCCTCCAGCGCATAAAATTGTAAGCGGAAATAGATAGGATCATTGATATCTTTTTATAAAGTATGATACAGCACCCTCTTTCCTACCGAAAAAATCCCTAAATAAAGTCCCAGACATAGCAAGCCTATCCAGATACAGATACCTGCATCAGCCATCGGCCATGTCCACTCTCCAAGAAGCCATTCTTTAGGATATAACAGTTTGAATATATCAAAATAACGTTCATAAACAATAACCAATAAATAATTGACGATAAATGGACCAACCCAGGCCATCATCCGGTTCATCGTCAACAAAGATATCGCTAATCCCACCAGAGACCACAATGCACCATAACAACTATATCGGCATAACTGACCAATTAGCAAACGAACTATTTCATTCTGATTCATGCCTGCTTCTGCCACTGCCTCCATCGGCATAAAAATCAAACACACCACAAGACTCAATAACCCAACGGAAGCCGCTTCCTCCAGCGCCCCCGAAACAAGACATGCTGCCGCTTTAGAAGAAATGTAATGCTGCCTGTCTGTTCGGGTCAATACCGCCTTCACCATTCCAGAACGCAATTCATCAATCATTGCAGAAGCATACGGAAAAGCACAAAGTACCGGTGCAATCAAAAGCGCCGCATCAGACTTCAAAGTATCTGTTATAAAAGTCAAACTCCAGCCAAAGGGAACTTTCTCCTGTCCCTTTCCTAATGCTTCTATCCAGATATCTGCCTGTGAAGCCATCACAATAAACACAAACAGCACCGCCGGCATAAGCCAGCGATGCACCATTGTTACCTGTTTTCGGTCATAAATCAACATTATCATCACCTGCAGTTTACTAAAATCATTACATGCTTAATATCCTAAAAGTATATTAATACTGCTCCCATCTATTGCATTCATCACAAGCAATTGCTCATTCTCTCTAATCACTTGATTTTTGCTATCCAATACATTGCCATAAAATATCCATGCAGGCACCATTAGATAGCTGTCCTTATTTTTCTCTTTAATACGGAACATTGCTAATTGAATGTTATTAACTTCTACAGATATTTTTTCATTCTCCGAAAAATCTTCATCAAAAGATGCCTTTGATATTTTTAACTGCATATAGTTTTTCGCCTTATCCATCATTGTATTAAGATCCATTAACTGTACATTTTCATTCACTATTTCCGTTACATCTGATGGCGAGGTAAGATAAATATAATTTAATTCACCATTATACATACTTATTTCCAAAGACTGATAAAAATAATTGGCCGCATAAACATCATCCGATTTGATATTGTATAGATCTTTTACCAGCACCGTTGGAACCCCGTTATAAACAGGTGTATAGTATAATGTCATTATTTGTGTGTCTTCATCCTCCTGACTACTTATGTCATACAAATACCACTGATCTTGATTCCCTATTTTACTGAGAATACCATTACAAACTTCTTTTGCTTCTTCTTTTGTCATTGTTTTCTTCTCTGAATCCGCTGGTATATCATCATAATAGAACCACAAATAATGCAAAATATAATCACTGGCATTTCTATTTGTAGCAGAAATATTTGCTTTCCGCCCATTTACTTCTGCTTCTGCATTCAGTTCATAGTTATCACTAAGTACAGAATCTTCCGTCCCAAGCATTCCGTCATTGTAATATTCATACGGTTTGAAATTCCAATCACATTCTTTTTGCTCATGCTGCTCCGGAGCTGTCGGATATAACTGTTCAAGATTTTCAATCAACTTTTCATAATAAGAAATTGTTCTATCCGCCTCTTCCTCGCTTCCGTATTCGCTGATCAGTTCATCTTTATTATTCAATTTCTGCTTGAATTTCAAAATACTTTCTTCTATTTCGTTCTTTGTCATAACAGTCTCTGGCTCATACGCTTTATTCCCCTCAAAAAGCACATCTGCCCATTCTTTTACTTCATCTGACGTAATGTCATGCGGAAGCACTCTGACAACTGAATATTTCTCACCTAGCGTTTCAACATCTGCATCTACAGCTATACTAATATCATCAACATCTGTTATCCATTTGTCTTCCCAATGACTGTTACGCTTCAGGCTATCATTATCCACAGTTGATTCAGACTGTAAAATTTTGCTTTCTAACCCAACATCATTTTTGTTAACTGCAATGTCCTCTTTTGGTGTTACCTGACATCCCGAAAGCAAAAACAATATTCCCACCATTATCCATACTTTCTGTCTTTTTTCTATTTTTTTAGATCTTGTAAAATCCACTGCATCACCCCATTCAAAGTAATAAAAATTTGCTGCATTTATGTTATTTAATTACCTACATAATTCCATTTATCTCCATAATAGGAATACCAGAGTCCCGATCCCGTATTGTATTTAATACAATTTGTATTATACGTACCATTCAATTTATAAAATTCATAATATCCTTCGGTTTTAGTATTTACAAGACAACCATGTAAGGCCTTCCATGTTAATGGCCCACATTTACCATCTTTATCATTCCAAAATTACCTTTTTTGTCAAAGCATTCAATATTTTTGTCGGTGACTTCACTCCCCATAAAACTTATCATACATTTTCTCATAATTTATATTAGGGACGACTATAAAAATCATCCCTAATATACTATATCTTTACCATAGTATGAAAAATACAATCATAAGAATATTAAAAATAGAAATTACAAAAGCTTCTGATAAAGCGTATAACAGCACCTTTTTATCTTCTTTATTCTTTAAATACAAAGTACCCGCATCAGCCAATAGCAATAGATTACATATCGCAATCGCATATAAAACCTCTTTTTTTAAATCTACCTCCCATATATGCATGATTGCTGTATATCCCAGAAGATAAATAATTGCAAAAAGCCATTTTATTTTATTTCCTTTTTCCGCTGGTAATGTAATATTACTCAAAAGAAATATTAAAAGTAAAATAATTGTTATTATCCATAAAATCATAATTGCATTCCTCAAAACAACTTCTGTTTAATTTCCCGTAAAGTACTCTCTTATAGAATCCGTATACATAACTTTCTTGTATGAAGAATCCGAATAATATGTATCCTGACGTCTATATGCTGTATAATCATTACTAATCCATGTTTTTCTTCCAAGCCATACAGTTTTTTGACTATTAGTTGCCGCATCAATTAGATTCTGAGCAATCCCTGCTGCTACAGATGCTATAACACCAAATTTTGCTGTGAGAAAGGCTGCCATTATTGTTTTAGTCATACTATGTAATGTCTGTTCTGCGGTCGCATCATAATAACTTGTACTTGGTGATCCCCAACCTTTCCAACTTAATCTTGCATCTGCATTTAATTCATCCGACAGATAATATTTAATAGTATGCACTCCCTGACTATCTCTAATCGTTACTAATAAAGTTCCATCTTCATTTTCAACTTCTTTAAGGATCTCAACACTTGTATCTTCATCAATAGTCCCTGCAAATACAATTGTCGATAACTGTGTCGTAGCAAATGTGGCCAGCACTAATAAAAAAGCTACTAATTTTTTCATCATATTTTTCATAAACCCCATCCTCCTAATTTTAATCATAAATTGTTTTCTACAAAAATATCATCTTCATTTGACTCACCCCTCCGTTTTTCTTCTTGACTCCACTATACTTTAAGTCATTAATTTTAGCAATATTATACGAATCAAACGACATTTTTCAGTTATTTTTGGTCAATTTCAAAAAAACTGCTGTTTTATTGAAATCAAATGGGCCGTACATAATCCATTCGGACTTCCAACAAAACAGCAGTTCTTTAATCCGCTTCTATTAAGTTGTTATTTTGCACTTTCTAAGTAAAGCAAATACGCATCTTTAAATTCTTTGTATTTTCGTCTTGTCAAATAAGCAATTCTATCACCATCCAGCGAAATCAAATGGTTATCAAATTTTTGTACATACTGCATGTTCACAATAAAGCTCCGATGCGGTTGAAAAAAACACTTATCTGTTAGTTGTTCTGCCCAATATTTAATCGGCTGTACACATTCAAATTCACGTTTCAATGTATATAAAATGACCTTCCGATTGACAGCCTCCACCATCACGATCTTTTCTACTGCAACACTATACACACCTGCTTTTGTCTCTACGACTACTTTTCGGTCGGATGCCATATAAATCTTCATCGCTGCTTCAAGATTTCGATACAGTCTGGCCTTATCAAGTGGCTTTGACAAATATCTGAAGACTCTGAATGACATGGCTTCATCCAGATACTCTGGAAAAGAAGTCACAATAAAGATGAGAATTTTATCATTCTTCTTTTTCAGATACTCACCGGCATGAATACCACTGATGCCATCCATTTCCACATCCAGGAAAGCCATATCAAATACCCCTCCGGCTTTCATCATCGCTTCTCCATTGGAAAAGCAAACATATTCCGGCTGTTTCAATTTCTTCTCTTTAAAATAATCTTGAAGATACTTCAACATTTCTTTACAGAAGTTCTGGTCATCATCACATACAGCAATTCTCATTTCTATTCTCCATCCCCATTATTTGTTATTCATCAGCAAAACCATCATATGAAAACATTTCGCCTCTTTATCATAATGATAACTTACTTCTCCCTGATAATGTTCGGCCGCACGCTGAATACTCTTTATTCCTACCCCATGCAACTTGCCATCATTCTTCCGTGAAATAAGTCCGCCATCTCCATCAAACACCGGTGGATACAGTACCGAATTTTCTACAGATATAAATGTCTGCTTTGACTTATAATTATAATTCACCGTCACATCTATATAAGCTTCTGACACACCTGCTGCAGCTTCCACAGCATTTTTCAGAAGATTGCCAAACAGAGCTGTTAAATCATCCACGGTTATATAATCTACACTATCCTTTCGGATGTCAACCCCAAACTGAATACTCTTCTTCTTACAAATCTCCTGATATTGTCCCAGAATCACATTCAACACCGGCTGACTACAGTAAGTCACCGAAGATTTCATCTCCGGCATCTCCATTAATTGCTGCACATATTCATGAATCTTCGATTCTCCACCATCTTCACTCAAACCTGCAATCGTCTGCAGATGATTCTTGATATCATGAATTAAAATCTTCTGATTCTCTGTCTGCTCCGCCAATCTGCGATAATACTCCGCTTCTGCCTGCTGCTCTTTCAGATCAGCCTGCATCATCAAATAGTTCCTCATAAATTTCTGATCAGAATCATAGGCCCAGAACACAACAAAATTCATGCCAAGAAGAAATGCCATACTCGCCAATAACATCACACCCATCATAGAATCTATACGGCTATTTATACAAAATACTACAATTACAAGGGTAAGCCAAACTGATATCAATGGAGTGACACTCAATAAAACTGTAAAGCCGCTTTTGGCTTCCAATCTCTCTTTCTTCGGTGCAAAAACTACAATAATAATTCGTATAACAAAAAAATAAAATATACGGCTGCCAATAGATACAATAGCATAAGAAATTGAATTCTGTGTAAATACAAGGAGTCCCCCTAATAGACGCATGCTTATCAACTCTATAATAATCTCTGTACCTGCCATTGTTCCCGTTAAAATTAACGCATGAAAAATCGACGATGATACGGCATCCAAGTACAGATAATAACATAAAAGAAAATTTATCAAAAAAAAAGAAAAAATATTAAGCCAAAATATTTGCATACCAAACAAAGTAAACAAAACACTATATAACACAATTATCCATATAGTTTCCATTCTTTTTGAATATTTAGAATTATAAAAACTTCGAAAATATAGCCAAGCAACCATGCCTTCTATAATATAATTTATAAATGTAATTATATAATTTTCCATCCATGTCCTCCATTTATGTCTCGATTATACGCATATTTTCTTTACACGTCAAATTTTTTCTCCATTTTATAGGTCCTTCAATACAGAATTTTTCTTTTATATTTTGATTTCTTATCAAAAATTTTGTACACAGCCCCATTTTTCATCAATTTAAAACATCTTATCTTAATTTGTAGAAATTATTTCTATAATAGCTTAATATAAAGATAATAATTATACGAGGGGGGAAATTTTTATGAAAACCAAAATATCTAAAGTAATACCTCATATCGCAACCTCTTTTTTAAAAGGTGTGTTATACAACGAAAGCTTTTCCGCTTCAAGTGTCCTTTGTTTTGAGCTTAAAACACCTGATAATCTGAAAAAATTCAAAAAAAATTGTTCTCAAATGAGGAAATGATTACCACTATTTCAAATCACTTAATCGACTGGCTGATACGCGAAAATGCTCTTCAGCCAGACGACCGTGAGCTTTATGTCTATGCTGCGTATTGTTTTCTATTTGCATGGGCACCACTATTTCTTCTATTTATTATCAGTGCATGTATTGGAAGGCTGCCGGAAGCTCTGCTTCTCATTCTTCCCTTTATGACTATCCGAAAATTCAGCGGTGGCTTCCATGCTAAAACAGCACGGACATGCCTTATCATTTCCTGTACACTGCTGTCTGGCTTTATGTATCTGGCAATTCATATTTCAACTTGTCTGGCACTGTATATTGTACTGGCACTGGCATCAATTAGTCTAATGATCAACAGTCCCATCGTGTCACCTCAGCGTCCGGCAACACTTGATGAGCAGAAACATTTTCGGCATGTTGTCATTGCTGCAATGATATTGTATAACAGTATCATTCTGCTTCTTAGCTGTACAGGATTCAGTCATTGGGCGGTATGCCTTGCACTGGGACTTATTTTATCTGCTGCGCTGCAGATACCATGTATCATTAGCAAAATGAAAACATCCTGATTAGGTACAAATATCTCAGATTTGCTGCTTCTTCAGGACAAAACACAGGGAGGATATGATTCCAAATGAGTCATATCCTCCCTCTTTAATTATAGTGCTTTTATCTTTCGTAAACAGGATTCCTCTTGCCCCATACTTCAAGTAAACTGTTTACTACTTTTTTATACATTTTATTTCACTCTCATTCTGTATTTTATCTTATGTCCTCAAGTAATTCTTCTTCATCCATCAGATACTCGCACAGTATCCCTTTACAAGTTAAACTCCTTGAACAGTTGCTCCTGATAATCTCTGTCTGCAGCTGCTTTGGCAATATCTTCATTCCTGTTCTGCTTTAACAACAACAAAATCAGCTGACTCATTCGCTCCTGACCTTCCTGTCTGCCTTCTTCTCTGCCTTCTTGTCTGCCTTCTTCTCGCTCATCGCGCATCATCTCTTCTAACAGCATATACTTTCCCTCCCAGTCACGGTTTTGTTTTATGCGTTTTATCTGTTCCTGCAATAATCTCACATAATCATCATTCGTTTCTGCTTCATCTGTATCCTGACCAACATATTTCAGAAAATTCACCAATTCCACCGGTACTTCCGATGGATTCGTTCCTTGTGTACTCAAGATAATTGTCTGATTACCATCCTTCAATAATTCATTTGTCTCACGAACTACATTGCGGATATTGTACCGATACAAACGACTATCAAATGGTACAAAATCACATATAAAGATGACATATGTATCTGGCAATTGGTCATACGTCTCTCCCGTAAGTAATGCATCCATATCCATCTGCGCATGATAATATCTGCTTCGTTTAGCTAATGCGGTTTCTGTCTTCACCTGCATCTCCACATTAAATCGGCGTTTTGTTCCAGCTTCTTCTGCCATGACATCTAATCTCACACCATGATACTCCGGATGATAACTGATGGTCTTCTCAGCCACAACATTTACTTCCAGAATTTTCATTTCCAGCACTAATTCTAACAGGTGGCGGCACTGCTCTGCATCCGACATCACTGCCGCAAACATAAAGGCATCTTTGAT
>ERZ773239.616-NODE-616-length-34981-cov-7.547930_pt1 | contig 34981 bp, 44 predicted proteins | sample MGYA00580521_ERZ773239 | MGnify/ENA primary metagenome ERZ773239 (study PRJEB29015, sample SAMEA2737801) | human gut metagenome | biome: human gut; feature: human-associated habitat; material: faeces | place: China | collected 2012 ... | reverse complement strand
AGCCGCCGGAGCGGTGCTTAAGCCGTAAGGCGGGAATTGTGCGGTGTTGCCTTTATGATGGGTAAGGTACAGTTTGGTTCAAGGTACCCGCGGGACGATGCAAGCATCGTCCCCTACAGATAATTTACAATCTTAAGGCGAATTTGCCGTGTACAATGCAGCAGGGTTCGTCTGCGGCGGGGTGAGGTCACCCCGCCCTACAGAGCATTTTTGTGTTTGCTGCACATTATAAAATGGTTCGTCGGGAACGGTCGGAACCGTTCCCGAGCCTAGCTATATATGCCATAATGAAATTTGCCGCAAGGTCCGCCCGGGACGTCGAGGACGCCGTCCCCTACTGTGGGGCAGGGCATATTATAGATTCCAGATTTTCAAATATCTCAAAGTTTCGGCGTGGTCAGGTGACCACGCCCTACCGGTTGTTTCATCCTCCATCTCACATTTCCAATAGCCTCCTTCAACTCCTAACTTCTAACTTTTCTTTTTCTCTTTTTCCCAAAAATTTTTCCCCATTCTCGTCATTTTGTTCAAACCCCAAAAATTCATCTTGACACAGAATGTGAAACCTGCTAGAATCCATATTGTTATCAATTCACAAATGCAATGATGGGGAAAAAGCAATCTCCTTTCAGCTTCAGAGAGCCGCCGGTTGGTGCAAGGCGGTGCGGAAGGTTTTGCGTCACTGGCCCCTGAGCAGCTGCGCTGAGCGCTTTGCGTTAGGTGCAGCCGGAACCTGACCGTTATCTTGCAGGAGCGATTCACTGTTTGCTTTCTATAAAACAGCCGATCGTGCAGAGCGGCCGCCCCCTGGCGGCAATGAGAGTGGTACCGCGGGTATTTGTAAAATTTACATCCCGTCTCTCAAAGGTAAAAACGCCTTTGAGAGACGGGATTTTTATTTTGTCCGGTTTTCAGGGGCAGACAAACTTTGATGGAGGCAATAAAAAATGATGGACGCAACAAAGTATCATGTAGGTTATTATCCCCCGCCGGTTGAGCCCGGCCATGTCTATGAATGGCCCCAGAAAGACCATATCGAAAAGGCTCCCGCCTGGTGCAGCGTAGACCTGCGCGATGGCAACCAGAGCTTGATCGTTCCCATGAATCTGGAAGAAAAGCTTGAATTTTATGATATGCTCATCAGGATCGGCTTTAAGGAGATTGAGGTCGGCTTCCCGGCAGCGTCCGAGACCGAGTACGACTTCCTGCGCGCCTTGATCGATGGCAACCGCATCCCGAACGACGTCACCGTTCAGGTGCTGACCCAGTGCCGTGACCATATCATCCGTAAAACATTTGAGGCCGTTAAGGGTGCGCCGCGCGCCATCATCCACTTTTATAACTCCACCAGCGTTGCCCAGCGCGAGCAGGTGTTCAAAAAGAGCAAGGAAGAGATCAAGCAAATCGCTGTTGACGGCGCAAAGCTGGTTAAAAAGCTGAGCGAAGAATACGAGGGCAACTTCCTGTTTGAATACAGCCCCGAAAGCTTTACCGGCACCGAGCCGGAATACGCCGTTGAGGTTTGCAACGCCGTATTGGATGTGATGCAGCCCACCCCGGACCGCCCGATGATCATCAATCTGCCGGTCACGGTGGAAATGAGCATGCCGCACATTTACGCCAACCAGATCGAATGGTGCTCCAAGCACCTCAAGTACCGCGACAGCGTGATCCTGTCCACCCACCCCCACAACGACCGCGGCTGCGGCGTGGCAGATGCCGAGCTGGCTGTTCTGGCCGGTGCCCAGCGCATTGAATGCTGCCTGTTCGGCAACGGCGAGCGCACCGGCAACGTGGATGCCATCACCCTGGCTATGAATATGTACAGCCACGGCGTGGACCCGCACCTCGACTTCAGCAACATGCCGGCCATCTGCGAAACGTATGAACGCGTGACCCGCATGCATGTGTACGAGCGCAGCCCGTATGCCGGTTCCCTGGTGTTTGCTGCGTTCAGCGGCAGCCACCAGGACGCCATTGCCAAGGGCATGACCTGGCGCAAGGAGCATAACCTGCACGAGTGGACCTGCCCGTACATTCCCATTGACCCGCATGACATTGGCCGCACTTACGATGCCGATGTCATCCGCATCAACAGCCAGAGCGGCAAGGGCGGCATCGGCTTCCTGCTGCAGCAGAATTACGGCTACAATCCCCCGCCGCGCATGCGGGAAGACCTTGGCTACCGCGTAAAGGATGTATCCGACCACGAGCACAAAGAGCTGAGCGTCCAGGAAGTGCTGTATGTGTTCGAGCGCGCTTACCTGAACAACAAGACCCCGCTGAATGTTCCGGAAGCACACTTTGCCCAGAACCCGGATTCCACCATTACCGCCCATATTACCGTGGCCAACGGCAGCAACGCCCCCGTTACCTGCGATGCTGTCGGCAACGGCCGTCTGGATGCTGTGGCCAACGCCATCGAGCAGACCACCGGCATGCACTTCACCCTGGTGCATTACAGCGAGCACGCACTGGACAACGATACCGACTCCCGCGCCTGCTGCTATGTGGGCCTGAAATGGGCATCCGGCAAGGAGACCTGGGGCTGCGGCACCCACACCGACATCATCGTTGCCGGTATCCGCGCGCTGGTCAGTGCAATCAATAACCAATAAGGTTGCAAATAAAAAAGAATAGAGAATAATTAAAAATGATGGTGTGCCTGCGGCACGGTTTGGATATGATGTGCGACACGTCCCGCTGTGCCTGCCTCCGGGTTATCGTTTATCCCCGTTTTTGAGCGGCGCTTGTGCGCCGCGGTCCACCACCATTATTCTTTATTCATTATTACTTATTCTTTAATTCGTAAGATATACGTCAGAGCAAAAGGAGCAGAAATCTATGGGAATGACCATGACACAGAAGATCCTCGCTGCGCATTGCGGCGAAGCTTCGGTAACGGCCGGGCAGCTCATCAATGCCAAGTTGGACATTGTGCTTGGCAACGATATTACCACCCCGGTTGCCATCAATGAGTTCGAGAAAGCCGGGTTCAACTCGGTGTTTGATAAAACCCGCGTGAACATTGTGCTGGACCACTTTGTGCCCAACAAGGATATCAAGAGTGCCCAGCAGTCCAAGCAGTGCCGTGAGTTTGCCAACAAATATGATATCCTCAACTTTTATGATGTCGGCCAGATGGGTGTTGAACATGCCCTGCTGCCCGAAAAGGGCATTGTGACCGCCGGTGACTGCATCATTGGTGCCGACAGCCACACCTGCACGTACGGTGCGGTGGGCGCGTTTTCCACCGGCGTTGGCTCCACCGATATGGCCGCCGGTATGGCAACCGGCATGGCATGGTTCAAGGTGCCTGCCGCCATCAAGGTTGAGCTGAAAGGTGCCATCCACGCCCCTGTGTGCGGCAAGGACGTGATCCTGCACCTGATCGGCGAGATCGGCGTTTCCGGCGCGCTGTACAAGAGCCTGGAATTTGTGGGCGAGGGCGTTAAGAGCCTGACCATGGAGGATCGCCTGTGCATCTGCAACATGGCCATTGAAGCCGGTGCCAAAAACGGCATCTTCCCGGTGGACGAAGCCTGCGAAGCATACCTGAAGGGCCGCAGCCAGCGTCCCTGGACCAAATACGAAGCCGACCCCGATGCCGAATATGAGCGCACCGTGGTGATCGATTTGGATACCCTGGAGCCTACCGTCAGCTACCCCCACCTGCCGGAGAACACCCACCTTGCCAAGGAGGGTGCCGACATCAAGATTGACCAAGTAGTGATCGGTTCCTGCACCAACGGCCGCATTGAGGATATGGAAGCCGCTTACAACGTGCTGAAAGGCAAGCACATTGCCAAGGGTGTGCGCGGCATCATCATTCCCGCCACGATGGCTGTTTACAAAGAGTGCATCCTGCGCGGCTACACCGAAGCGTTTATTGATGCCGGCTGCATTGTTTCCACCCCCACCTGCGGCCCCTGCCTGGGCGGCTACATGGGTATTCTGGCCGAGTACGAGCGCTGCGTTTCCACCACCAACCGCAACTTTGTCGGCCGCATGGGGCACGTTACCTCTGAAATTTATCTGGCAAGCCCCGCCACCGCCGCCGCCAGCGCACTGACCGGCCACATCACTGACCCCAGGGAGGTAGAAGCATGAACGCAAAAGGACCTGTTTTTAAGTACGGTGACAACATTGACACCGATGTGATCATTCCCGCCCGTTACCTGAACACGCAGAGCCCCGCCGAGCTGGCCGCCCACTGCATGGAGGACATTGACAAGACCTTTGTGACCCGCGTAAAGGCCGGTGACATTATGGTTGGCGGCGAAAACTTCGGCTGCGGTTCTTCCCGCGAGCATGCCCCCGTTGCCATCAAGGCCGCCGGCATTGACTGCGTGATTGCCAAGAGCTTTGCCCGTATCTTCTACCGCAACGCCATCAACATCGGCCTGCCCATTCTGGAATGCCCCGCCGCCAGCGAGGCCATCAACGAGGGTGATGTGGTTGCCATCAACTTTGACACCGGCGTGATCACTGATGAAACCACCGGCCAGACCTTCCAGGCTGCGCCGTTCCCGCCGTTTATCCAGAAGATCATCAAGGCCGGCGGCCTGATGAAGAGCATCCAGGAGGGAAAGTAAGATGCAGAAAAACATTGCCCTGATTTATGGCGACTGCTCCAGCCCGGAGATCGTGACCCAGGCAGTGCGCGTGCTGGACAAAGTTGCTGAAAAGTTTGGCCACACCTTTACCTACACCCGCGCTTACATGGGCGGCGAAGCCATTGACAAGTTTGGCGATCCCCTGCCCCAGAGCGAGCTGGACAAGTGCCTGGCCTCGGATTCCGTTCTGCTTGGCGCCGTCGGCGGCCCCAAGTGGGAGGGCATGGCCGGTGACAAGCGCCCGGAAAAAGGCCTGCTGCGCCTGCGCGCCGGTATGGGCCTGTACGCCAACAACCGCCCGGCCAGGATCTGGCCCCAGCTGGCGGATGCTTCCCCGCTGAAGAAAGAGATTGTGGACAAAGGCATCGACTTTATTGTGGTGCGTGAGCTGATTGGCGGCGTGTATTTTGGCGAGCACAAAACCATTGAGCAGAACGGCGAAAAAGTTGCGATTGACAGCATGCCCTACTCGGAGCACGAGATCGAGCGCATTGGCCGCATTGGCTTTGAAACTGCCATGAAGCGCCGCAAAAAGCTGACCTGTGTGGATAAAGCCAACGTGCTGGATACCAGCCGCCTGTGGCGTGCCGTGATGCATCGCCTGCAGGCCGAGTACCCCGAGGTGGAGTACAGCGAGATGTTTGTGGACAACTGCGCCATGCAGATCTGCAAGAACCCCAGCCAGTTTGACGTGATTGTGACCGAGAACATGTTTGGCGATATTCTGAGCGACGAAGCCAGCGAGATCACCGGCAGCATTGGCATGGTGCCGTCCTCTTCCCTGGGTGCCACCACCTGCGGTCTGTACGAGCCCATCCATGGTTCTGCCCCGGACATTGCCGGGCAGGATGTGGTCAACCCGATTGCCTGCATCCTTTCCGCCGCCATGATGCTGCGCTACAGCTTTGGCATGGCCGCTGAGGCTGACGCCATTGAAAGCGCCGTGAACGCCGTGCTGGATGCCGGCCTGCGCACCGCCGACATGATGGCCGACGGCTGCACCAAGGTTGGCTGCACCGCCATGGGTGACGCCATTTTGGAGCGCATCTGATTGGTTTTACGGGGGTTGTTTTATTCCTTCTTTGAAAAGAAGGAACCGAAGAAACTTTAATCATATAATACCAATAATATAAGATAAAAGTCCGGTACAAGTTTTTTGGCTTGTACCGGGCTTTTGGTTTTGGGGAGATATTTGTGTGAAGGCAAGCTGTAGGGCGGCCAGCCTCCTGGCCGCCAGGGGTTGGGCTTGGGATTTTGGTATTCACCTTAGTCTCCCCCATTCTGTAGTGCGTGGTCCCCCGACCACGCCGGACCTGCACCTTACCATACTCTACAAATTCATAATGCTCTTTCCATGACTTGTAGGGGACGGCGTCCTCGACGTCCCGGACGGATCTATATATTTATCGGGTAATCGCAGGCAATTATGCCGCATATCGGGATTTGCTATAAAATTTCTTTACGCCATATATGGTTAGGCCACGGAACGGTCACTGCGCCCGCAGGCGCGTTTCGGAGGCCAACCGGGGCAATGCCCCGGCTCTTAGGCCGGAGATAGACCGTTCCCTACCGAATACTTTACAGCGGGGAATCATTATTTAACGCATATCCCACCCGTAGGGGCACAGGTCGTGCGGGGAATGATGTGGTAATATATCCGGTAAAGCCCGTCATTTGGGACGATGCAAGCATCGTCCCCTACAAACCATTTTTCGGTTTGCGGCAAAAATTTCACGTTTCTTTGCGGGCGAATCATATTCGCCCCCTACAGCGTTTTTTGACTTTCACCACACAAAAGCGCGCACAGCGTCTGGTTCATCCAGCGCTGTGCGCGTTTTGCTAACTCCTAACTCTTCTTCGCCTTCATCGTTTCCTTCATATGCCGGACGGCCAGCACGGGGTGGACGAACAGCATGCGGGGGCCGCTCCAGCGCATAACGGTGCGGATCTGCTCACGCATTTCGGGCTTGTAGCAGTGTACTTTACAGGCGGAGCAAAAGGTTTTGGTTTCCATAAAGGGGCAGCGTTCCATGCGCTGCAAGGCGTAATCATGCAGGGCCTGGCACTGCGGGCACAGGCTGCCTTTCGCCGTATGGTGGTTTTTGCGGCAGTACAGGGCGATCATCTCGCTGACCAGCAGCTTTTCGCCGTCCCGCTTTTCTGCAACCGTCTGCTTTGCCATCAGCTCACCCTCCCGCTCTCAACAGAATGGCGGCGGGGTCAAATGAAAGCAGTTTTTTTGTTGATCATGGTATCAGCCTTTAATTATATCGTCCTGTTCTGAGGCAGATTGCCTCAGCGCTGTGTCACGCGCGTTTTGTCCGGCACAGCGCGGGCATAGCACAGCGGGGCCAGGGTATCCCCCAGCAGGGCATGTTCCTGCACGGCAAAGCCGCCCGCCTGCAAAAATGCCAGGTATTGCGGCACCATCCAGCTGTTATAGATTTGCAGCCCCGCGCACCGCATGGCAAGCATGCGCAGCCGGGTGCGGGGTACCTCGCCATGCACAAAGGTTGGGGCAAACAGCTGGCCGCCGGGCTTGAGCACCCGGTAAATTTCTGCCAGAGCCTTTTCCGGCCGGGGCATAATGTGCAGGGCGTTGGCGATCAGCACCGCATCAAAGGTTTCGTCCGCATAGGGCAGGCTGGTGGCATCCTGCACCGAAAAGTGCAGCCCCGCCCCGCGGGGTTTCAGCTTTGCCTGGGCGATCATTTTGGGCGAAAAATCCGTAGCCTCCCAGTCCCGCACCAGGCGGGAAAGCCGGAAGCTGAGCTGGCCGGACCCGCAGGCCAGTTCCAGCACGTTCATTTCCGGCGTCAGGTGCGGCTGCATCTGCTGCGCAATGGCAGCATACAGCGGCTCGCTGCTTTGCATCAGCGGGCCATAGCAGCTGGCCCACCGCTGCCAGAATTGCTTGTTATCAGTTTGTTTTGACATTGAGCTTTTTTGCACTTCCTTGGTCAGCAAATGTTAGATTCAACTAACATTTGATTCATAAAAACGGCGGTGCGTTGCCGAACCGTCGCAATTTTTTCTGGGGAACGCCTTGTTTGTTTTGATCAGGCGCCATTAGTTTATCATAGCTAACCCAAAAAGTCAAATGCTCTGCCGGGGTCCCGGTGCTGCGGCACCGTTATTGCTCCGGCAGAGCGTTCCGATTGTTCAAACCAGGCCGCTGTTCCCTGCCAGCCACACCCCAGCGGCCAGCTGTGCGGCCAGAATCAGCGGCATACCCACCACAAAATACCAGTGCTTGGTTTTGTGGTGGAACAGATACATGCCCGCCCATGCCCCGGCGCTGCCGCCCAGCAGGGCTGCGCCAAACAGTGCGGCTTCCGGCACGCGCCACTGGTGCCGCTTGGCTCGGCGTTTGTCCTCCGCCATCATCAGCAGCGCCGCCGCGTTGATAATAACCAGGTACCCCGCCAACATTGTAATGGCCATGGTCTTTCCTCTCTCTTTCTCATGGTTCAAGCCTTGAGCGGCTCTTACCGGTGTGCCCGCTCCCAGGTTTGCATGGCATCTAGCTGAGCCGGGGTGTGGAACCAATGCTCGCCCGGTTCGTATACCGTCAGTTCCGCATGGTGTTTTTGGGCGAACGCCGTCACCGTGTCCCGGCTTGTCATGGTGTCCTGCCCGGCGTACAGGATTGCTGTGGGGATCTGCCAGCCATCCAGCGGGTGTTGGCGCACCCAACACAGGTACCGCCACGAAAGGGTCTGCCCAAATTCTGTGGTGATCTCACCTTTTTCGCAAAGCTGCTCCGGCGTTACTTTTGCCCACTGCATCATATCACAGATCAGCCGCTCCATATCCACAATCGGCGAAACAAACAGCGCTTTTTCAATCGTTGCCCCGGCAAAAGCCAGCATGGAAAAATAGGCCCCGATGCTGTTGGCCCGCAGCCGAACCACCTGCCAGTGCTGCTGCAGATAGGCCAGCACCGTTTGCAGCTCCGGCACCACCTGCCAGGGAGTAAAGTCAGTTTCCCCCGTGCGGTCTCCATGTTCCGGCAGGTCAATGCCCAGCACCTGCCAGCCGGTTGGGGCGGCAAGCGCCGCAAATGTTGCGGCTTCCGTTTTATTACCGCCCTGGCCATGCACGAACAACCAGATGTTGGGGGCCGGTTCGCCGTACAGTACAGCCGGAATTGTGCCAATTTTTAATTCTTGAGTGCACATTTGTGGTTTTCCTCTTTATGTGTTGGACAACACTGTAAAAAACGTTTGAAAAAAGGGGCTGATGAGCTCGTCATTTTTTAGCGATACAACAAAAAAAGCTGTGACACATTTTTGCCACAGCTTTTTGGTGGGAGCTGGTGGATTCGAACCACCGAAGCATTAAGCAGCAGATTTACAGTCTGTCCCCATTGGCCACTCGGGAAAGCTCCCATATTCATTTTTGCCTCTGCCTTAACAGCGCTTGATTATTATAGCAGGATAAGATGGAAAAAGCAAGCCTTATTTCAAAAATATTTTTGTAAATGGCAGAACGGGAAACAGACGGCTGCGGTGGCAAGTGCCTTGCAATCTAAAAAAACAATGCTACACCGAAAGAAACAGCCTGAGATACAGGGAGATCACCGCCCAGAGTATTCAGCGCATGCAAATTCTGCGCCGTGGTTTTTTCATGCCTGCTTTTGACCGCATATTGCAGCTGTCCCGCATGGAAGAGATGGACTGCGAGTTTGTGGAGGTGACCGCCCACGAGGGTGCCCGCCCCACCCATGCGGTGTGGCAGGGCAGGGTCTACCACCGCGGCGGAGCTGTGGTGCAGGACGGTGAGCGGTACGAGGATTTTGAAGCCGCCACTGGTTACGGCACCGGGCCCGGCCTGTGCGGCTGGAACTGCCGCCACAACTTTTACCCGTTCTATAAAGAACATTGGGACTACATCCGCACCAAAGCCTTGACCTCAGGCAAAAGCGGTGCTATTGTTAAGCATGAAATAGAAGCAGACCTTCGGGAATACGTTCTTAATCAGTTGGCATCCGACCCGGCATATATTAGAGGAACTGTCAGCAGAAATGCTGCAAATGGTTTTCAGCGGTATGCCTCTCTAAACGAGTTGATTGCAGACGCATTACTCCAGAAAGACAAGGGCGTTGCGAAAGATTCCGTATTACTGAAATTAGTGGAAGGTGTAGTTTATGATGATTCGGATGTCCGATGAGGACATTAAACTCAGCGATTCGATTGAGAAGTGGTACGCATTTGACAAAAACGGAAATTATGTACTTCGTGAAGATGCACCACCGGAAGTCCGCAAGATTCACGAAATGCTGAAAGAAAAATACTCTTGGATTGAGAGCTGAACCACGATGCACACGCACCGTGGTATTTTTATGCCCATTTTTACGAATGGGTCCGAGCTGCTTTTGTGCGAGCGCGCAGCGGCAGTCAGATGGGAACTTTCGGACCGAGAGAAAGCCATCATACAGCAGCTTGGCTAGTACCGTGCGGCGAGCGGCGGCATCAGCAAAATGCGCCGGGTGAACTACGCCGCCAACAAGGAGCGCATCAACGCCCAGAAACGGGCGGCGTATGCGGCGAGGAAACTCAATGACATTGAGATCGGCCGTTCTATTGGTGCTAAAGCAAAAAACTACGTTGTGGTTGACAAATCGACCGGGGAAGAATATTATTTTATTGAGGGAACCCGCTTGCAGAATGCGCAGGTTTTTGCCGGAAAAGGCGGAGTGAAACCGCTGCGGGAAGAAGTTGCGCAAGGATTAGCTGCCGAGTTTGGCGGGAAGCCTGAGGACTGGCAACATTGCAAGGCACAGGGCTGGCTGGATGTGAACGGTGAGCAAATTAAGGCTGAAGTCCACTGGTTCCAGAACGGCAGTGAAAAAGTTAAATTTAAGGTAAAGGAGTGGTTGTACGATGAAGATTGATAAAGTACGGTATATCGGTGACACAGTATCGCTGGAACTGACCCACGGTAAAATCTACAGCGTACTTTCCATTGAACGGGGCTGGTACCGCATTGTAGACGATACCGGCGAGGATTACCTTTACCCTGCGGGAAACTTTGAAGTGATAGAGTCATGACGCCGTTTATTTGAATACGCAAACCACGATGCACACGCACCGTGGTTTTTTCATGCCCATTTTTAGGAGAACGCAATGAAGAAGCTGCTTGTTTTGATGCTGGCCATGCTGACCGCAGTGACCAGCCCGGAACAGTTCAAAATGAATTCTATCTGCCCGCGCCAGTACCGGCTGTGTTTTTACATGGACGTTTTGCCCGGCGTGGAAATTGTGCCGTAATGGCCGCGCCAACATTTGTTGAAACCACGATGCACGCGCACCGTGGTTTTTTATGCCTGCCCTGTATGAGGGGCAGGCGGGCTGTTCGCAGGGCATTCAAACACCGGGCAAACCACTGGTATAATGAGAGTGATTCCACCGAGGATGACGAACGCACGGCATCCGCGTTCCGCATTGGCCATCGGGCTGGTACTGCGGTACTGCCACCCTGTTCGACTCCTCAGCAGCTCACGGAGCACCAAAACAAAAACACCCGCCGGGGTACGGCGAGTGCTTTTATTTTGGTGGACCATTTCCCACCCCAATCGAACACATTTTTACTCCTACATTCGTCAAAAAATTCATCTACATCCCCGTTTTCTATGCTGGTGATCGGGATATCAGCCGGGGGCTTTTGGCCGAGGGGATTGAACCAAATCAGGAAGTGATCATCGTACAGATCTACCCGCACCAGGAACGTTTCAAACAGGCTTGCCAGGTACTTGCTGTCATTGATGTCACCATCCCGGTAGATGTGCAGCAGTGAAACAAAATTATCCCGTGTAATGGGTACCAGTTCGGCGCGGGCGTTTTCAATCTGGGCGTTCAACCGCCCCTGTTCCTGTTCCAGCTCCACCATGCGAGCCTTGGTGGTTTCGGTGATGACCCCCATCTCAATGGCTTTGAGCAGGTTGGCTGCGGAGGTTTTGACCGCGGCCAGCTGGCCTTGCAGGTCCTGCAGGTGCAGGTCTTTTTCCTGGCGGGCATTGTAGGCCATGGTTGCATCGGCCATGTGCTGGATCATCTCGTCCGTCAGCATATACTGCTTGATGGCCTGTGCCACACTCTTCTCGATCTGCTCGCGGATCACGTTCTTTTTATCACAGGCGTGTTCCCGGCGGCGCTTTTGGCAGGTGTAATAGTAGTGCATTTCGCCGGAGCGGCTGGTGCCGGAAACGCCCGTCATGGGCCTGCCGCATTTGCCGCAGAACAGCTTGCCTGTCAACAGGTAATCCTCTGCCCCGGTATGATGCCGGGCGGATTGTGGGGTCTTTTTCACTTTCAGCACCTCCTGCACACGATAAAACAGGCCGTCCGAAACAATACGCGGAACGCCGCCTTCCACCCGGACGTCATCGTAAATATAAATGCCGCGGTAGCGCTCATTGCGGCAGATCGTATAAAAGCTGCTTTTGGTCCACGGGCCGCCACGCTTGGTTTCAATGCCGCGCCGGTTCAGATCCGCCGCAATATCCACAAAAGGCTCCCGGCAAGCCACCCGCGTGTAAATTTCCTGAACCACGGCAGCCTGCGCCTTATCCAGCACAATGCGGCCGTTCTCCCCTGCCTTGTACCCCAATGGCAGCGCGCCGTTGCTCAGGCACTTGCTGGCATTATCCATCATGCCGCGGGTGATGTCCTCTGCCATATTCTCGCTGTAGAACTGGTTGACGTTCATCATATTGCGCAACGCAAAGCGGCCGGCAGCGGTATCGTCAAAATCTTCCTCCGCGTAAAAAGTCCTTACGCCCCAGTCTTTCAGGCGGGCTTCATTGGTCATGGCCTGCAGCATATTGCGGCCCATGCGGTTGGACTTCCATGCCAGCACGCAGTCAAAATAACCTTTTTCCGCATCCCGCAGCAGGCGCTGAAAGCTGGGGCGGCGGTCGGATTTGCCGCTGATGGCTTTATCCTCGTAAGTTTCCACCACATCCAGCCCCAGCCGCACGGCCAGTTCCCGGCAGGCTTTGACCTGCTGTTCAATGGATGCTTCCCGCTGGTTATGGGACGAATACCGGGCGTAAATCGCCGCCCGGCCATGGCGGGTATTTGGTTGCTTCTTTTTCATGGTATCACCTTTTGGGTTTGCAATCCTGCCCGCAAGGTGGTACAATACGATTGTCGGGTCGATTGTATCCACTTTTGTGGGCAAGCTGATCTATGGAAACGCTCTCGGTGTTGGCGCACCGGGGGCGTTTTTTATTTTTATCTCCTTCTCCGCCTCTTTTTCGGGCAGAAGAAAACCAGGATGGGTGCAAACATCAGAATAACGGCAAACACCATGGCATATGCGCTAATAACCACGATTCCCGCCGCGACAACCACCAGGGCAACTGCGGCGGCTCCAATGGCATACAGGGCAATTTTCAGGACGACCTTTAATACTTTCAGGATCATCCGCTTTCTTCTCTGCTCTGTCGATTCATACACGCGCAGCAAGTCGTCCAGTTCGCTGCGCCCCCAAAGTTTTACGCCCAGAGAGGCCGCCATTTCCCTGGCGGCTGGGGTAAAATCCTGGTTTGTCAGGACCACCGGCACGCTGCTGCCATAATAGGCGGCACCTGCATAGGCTTCCTGCACCGCATGGTTGCCAACGGGCGAATTGTACCGCTTGCACTGGATGGCATAGGATATCCCGTTGTTTTGTGCCAGAACATCAATGCCATAATCGCCGCTGGCCTGTGTAACTTTCACCTGTTTATAACCATTGGCCCGCAAAGCATCCGCACACAGGTGCTCAAAATCATGGCCTTCCATGCCATCGCACCCCTGCACCGTGGAGACCTGGCGCGGAATCTCCGGCTGCGTTTCGACAATTTCCGGTACCAGTGGCTGTGCTGGAGTTTCTTCTGCCGGGGGCGGCGCAGGTTCCGTCACCGGGTCGCTTACCGGCGGTGCCGTGCTGCGGTTGATCTTAATGCCTTTGGCTGCGGGGGCCGCTTTGGGTATTTGCGGTGCTTTGGGCTTTGCATATGGCGGCAGCACCACCCGCGGTTGGGCCCCCTCATAAGGGCCAATAACTTTTGCCTGTTCCAGCTGGTCCAAAATATGGGCCGCGCGGGCATACCCCAGATTGCAGCGCCGCTGCAAAAGGCTGGTGGAGGCATAACCTGCCTCAATCACGCACTGCCGTGCGTACTCATACATGGGGTCTGGCCATTCGTCGCTCTCCACCCTGCTGGCTTCCCGCACAAAATCGTCATCATAGTGGTGCCCAGTTGCCACGGGAGCGATCAGGGTTTCAATTTCTTCGTCGGTCAGTTCTTTAGTCTGCACCCGCACAGGGTTTGCATAGTTAATGGGAGAGAATAATGCCGTTCCGGGGATCGGCAGCAGTTCCGCCCCGGGGGCTCCCATCCGGTTTGCCGCGGTCTTTGTTGCCACGCGGAATGCAAGGCGGCTGGCAAATCCGGCAATAATCTCTTCCTCCGGAACCTGCCGGGCCGCCGCAATTATGTGGATGCCCACCGGGCGGCCCTTCTGGCAGATCTGTTGTATCTGACCCACACATTCTTTCTGCGCAAGCAGATCTTCCAGGCCGTCTATTACGGCAACAATGTGGGGCAGCGGCGTTTCAGCCTGCTGGTTATAATCCTCCAGTTCCCGCGCGCCGCACTTGGCAAACACAGAGTAGCGCCACTGCAGTTCCATGCACAGTGCACGCATGGCGCCAGCCTTTCTCTCCGGGGCAGAAACCGGCGGCATTAACAGGTGCGGAAGTTCCTTGAACTGCACAAACTCCACACCGGTTTCATCCAGCAGCACCAGCCGCAGCTGCTCTGCCGGGGCCCCATGTGCCAAAAGTGCCGTCTGTGCCCGCAGAAAGCTGGAGCGCCCACACCCGTTCATTCCGCAAACCAACAAATGCGGCAGCTGGTCCAGCGGGTATACCACTGCGTTTTGTGCTTCACTTGTCCCGATATACAATTCAAGAGGTTTTAGTTCCGGAATCGAACACATGGTACTTCCCTCCTGGTTGGTTTGATTTACTGATTAAAGTTTATCCCCCTGCACTGCGTCCAGTAGTGCAGGGCTTTTTTTATGTAGCTTTCTTCTACGTCAAAGTAATCAGCCAGTTGCCACGGCTCTGTGTAGCCTTCCCGCATGGCTGTACGGATTTCTTCCGGCGGCAGACAGCGGCGGAACGCGTCCGCATCCGCGCGGTATTCGTTCTGCTCCACCAGCTGGAATGGGCTGTTTACCTTATGTAGTGCGCCTGTGTGCAGGTGGCCCGATTCATGCAGCATTGCGGTGCGCATCTGGCGCACGGTATGCAGACGCTTGAAATTCAGCACAACGGCATAATTCTGACCATCCCGCACGGTACAGGCCGCCCTCGGCAGCATTGCGAACGGCATAACATCCACATCATTTTGTTTGCAATATCCGTAAAAGTCGGACAACTGAAACACTGGATTTATTCCTCCTGCTTTTTCTTGGCCCGGCGATCTCGCATCACCCTGACCATATCGCGCAGCACTGCTTTGTCATCTTCGGAAAGCTCTTTATATTCACCGTAAAAAGCAATATCCACATCGTCCAGGATGTCGTGGGCAGACATTTCTGTCTCCGCTTCCTGGCTTTCAGCTGCCCCTTCCAGACGTTTGCGGTCAACGCCCAGCGCCTCTGCCAGCTTTATTAAGGTAGCTGGTTTGGGCGGCTTATCGGTCGCTTTCCAGCGCGCGATATTCCCGCGGCTCATCCCGACCTGATCAAGCAGTGCTGACATTGCGATGCCTTTTTCATCGCAGAGTGCTTGCAGCATATCAAAAAACACTAAAATGCACCTCCGGAATTTGTGCAAAACGCAGAAGTGCATAAAAGTGCATTAAATCACTTGCAAAGTGCACTTAAATGCCCTATAATGCACTTATGACATGAGGGCACCGCGTTAATACTGATGTTTAGCAACTCTATAGTACTACAAAAGTGCACTTACGTCAATACAAAATGGAAAGAGAGGTGCATTTTTTTGAACTTTTGGAACACTTTCACAAATTTATGCGTGCAGCATGGTGAAAGTGCTACCACCGTTCTTAAAACGCTTGGCCTGAGTAAAGGCAATGCCCAGCGCTGGAAGAACGGCGGCGGCCCTACCCTGGCAACAGCAGCTAAGATTGCCGACCACTTCGGTGTCCGCATTGATGACCTTGTGGAGCATTCCTAGCAGCTACAACCATTCTACCACAACACCTGTCCCATAGTCCGGACTTTGAACCGGAAGGGCTGGAAATTTTTAGGAGGTGAAAGCTTGAAAAGAATCCGTCCTTACCTTCGTAACGCTTTTTCAAAAATCAGTGGCTATATGGACACTCATAAAGTGCCGTTATGGCTGTATTGCTTACCGGTTATCTTTTCCACAATGGCGATTGTTTTCTCTATTTTAGCAATGCTATTAAAGAGATAATGACGGCCATGAAAGAAAGCACGTTAGACAAAAGGATTCCAATCCATTCTCTTTTGTTTTCTTTTTGAAATCGTTCTTCTTCCCTGCGAAAATTCTCTCTTTTTTCCAATTCCATATCTTCTTTAAATTTTAGGTAAAGTTTCCCCTTTTCTGTTATGTAATAGACATCATCGTATTCTTCGGGTTTGAATTTGGCAATAAGGCCAAGTTCTAAAAGGTGGGCGGAATCAAAAGAGTTTATCTTTGCAACATCAAAGCGAACAAGTGCTTCAAGAATTCTCTCATCTTTCATGCTTAACACGATTTTACCAAAGTCAAGCATTTTAACACGTCCTTTCCAAATGCGATTATATCAACATCCCCATCAGCCTATTCAAACTACTGCCATGAACCTTTTAATTCTCGTTATCAAGATACTCATTACTGAGCAGAAAGTCAATTTTTTTGACAACATCTGTCACATCTGCGAAAAAATCGAGCGCTGGCTTATGCAGCATCGCTAAAAAGGAGGTATTCCCTTGACCACCGAAAAAATCACCACCCGCATGGGCAGTACGACCGTAACCCAGACCGCCGAAGGCTTTGAGCTCAAAAACGGTTCCAGCATCAAGATCCCGCCGGAGGTCACATTCAAGGACGTGAAGAATGAAACCGTCCTTGGCGACCCGAACAACAGGCACATCACAACTGGGTGCATCCGCAGCAAGTCCGGCGGCAGCACAATCTACGACCTTGACGAAGAGGAGGTTACCCCATGACCCTTTTCCCTCTCCCCGCCACTATCAAAATCACCACCACCGCGGAGCCGGACCCCTATGCTACCGAGCGGCTGGCGGCGGCAACGCTGGATTTTTACCACCGCTTTATGCAGCGTCCCGATGCCAAGGAGCTACTGGAACGCAAAAAGGCCGAGCTACGCGCCCGCGGCGTGCGGCTAAACTGAAAGGAGAACCAATCATGCCCCAAACAAAAACAGCCGCCCCGGTGCTGCAACACCGGAACGGCCAGACGAAAAAATTCATCACCTGTATTCTACCCCACATCAGCCCCATTTGCAAGGCTTTCGCCAATTTCACGCTAACGGCCTGCGGGCTGGGCGTGTTGTGCGCCGTAACCGCCCTGGCCCAGGGCGGCGGGGCGGCTGCAATGGCAGGGCTGGCAGCCTGCCTGCTGGGCGGGTGGGCCGCGATCACGCTGCGGGAGGTGGCGACATGCGCGGAATCGTGATTGACCCCGGCGCAAAGCCGGAACTTTACCGCCTGCCGGATACCCTGCAGGAGCTGCAGCGCTTTATGGGCGGGTACGCGCAGCGCTGCCCGATCAGCAACCGGTTTGCCGCGCTGTTTTATCTGCCGCAGGTTGGGCAAAGCCTGCCGACCCGGCATTACAACGGCCGCTGGTTTTATGGGCGGCTCTGCCTTGTGGGCTGGCGCAACGCCCGCATGACGGACCTGCCCAAGCCGCTGGCCGAAGAACTGCTGCAAAAATTCACCCCTGTGGAGGTAACGCTATGAACGAATACGACACCATCCGCGCTGCTTTTGCCCACAACCGCAAGGATGCCGAACTGCTGCTGCACGAAACTGTGCGCAGCATTCTGGCGGAGGCAACAAGCAGCAAGGTCAAACAACTGGAAAAGATCAGCCTGTGCTACAGCGCCGCAGACACCGGCGCCGCCCAGCGCAAAGCGCTGATCGACATGGAGGTAGAAGGTTGACTGACTACATGATCTGCCAGAACCAGGACAACCACCTGCTGTACGCCTTAAAGCACGGCAGGTTCTGGTTCTGGGACAAACACCAGACCAAATGGGTACCCAGCGATTTTGCCGCCCAGCAGTACGCCAAGGCCCAGACTAAAGAGCCTGACCTGACGCAGGAAGACTGGCTGGGGTACGGCTTCGGCATCCTGATGGATGACTACGAGGTGCCGGACGCTGTGGTAAAGGCCCTGCGCGCACTGCCCAACAAGGAGGAACCACCATGCAAAGTGAACACGACTGCCCCGAATGCGGATGCTGCTGTGACTATGGCCGCCCCTGCTGCCACGTTGGCGGAGGAAACATCGACCACCCAGGCGGATGCAAACAGCTGCCCGCCGGACCCCTGCTTCCCTGCGGGCACTTCTGCTGCAATGTCAAACCCGTCCGGTGCGGAAACTGCCTGTTCGGCTCCGGCGTTTGATTACAGCGGGCTGGATGAGCAAACGGTCAACGACCTGCAACTTGCAGAACGAGAATGCGCAGCAGGGCGGAGGTTGGCAGAAGCTGGGCTGCACCGTATGGCTGATGGGGTAGCAATCGCGCATGAGGCGCTTGTCCCAAATTGGGACAAGCGTAACAACCAATACAGCGAGGATACATTCCGCCGTTGGTGCGAGAGTATAGGCGTCAGCAAGTCCGCGGCCTACCGTCTGTTGCAAGTTACCGCTCTGTTTGATAACAGCAGTCCCGAACAGCAGAAAATCCTTGATTCGCTTTCCCCTTCTTTATTATATGCTGCCGCCAAGCCCACCGCCCCCGCCGACCTGGTGCAGGCCGTCAAATCCGGCGACATTACCACCCACAAGCAATACCAGAATTTGCTGAAAGAAAACCAGCAGCTGCGCGCCGACCGGGTGAACGCCCTCAATGCTGCCCAGGCCGCCGAAGCTACCCGTGATGCTGCCGTGGCCGACCTGATCAACCTGCATAAACAGAACCGCAAGCTGCATAACACCGCCACCAATGCCCAGGAAAACGCGGACGCCGCCCTGCGCCGCGCCACCGAAGCCGAGCAGCGGGCAAAGGAAGCAGAAAAGCAGCTGGCCGGTGCCCGCCAGGTTGCCGATGCCGCACGGATGCGTGCCGACAAATACCAGCGGGAAGCCGAAGCCGCCAAAGCGCAGCCGGTGGCCGCCGCTGTGGACGAGGATGAGATCGACCGCCGTGCCCGCACCCTGGCCGATGAACTGACCGCCCCTTTGCGCAGCGAGCTGGAAGCCGCCAAAGCTGCCGCCGCCACACCGGAACAAATCGAGCTGGACACCCGCAACGCCTATGACAGCCTGCTGCTGGCCGGGCGCGCCATGCAGAACGCCTGGAAGTCCGTCAAGCCGCAGCTGGCCAAGCTGCCGCCGGACACCCGCGCCGGGGCCATCAACCAGCTGACCAACACCCTGACTGAAATTCAAACGGAGGCAATAAAATGTCTGTAAAAATTGCGGCTCTGGAAGCTGAAAACGTAAAACGCATCAAGGCGGTTGCCCTCACGCCCTCCCCCACCGGGCTGACCATTGTGGGCGGCAACAACAACCAGGGCAAAACCAGTGTGCTGGATGCCCTGGCCTGGGCCCTGGGCGGCGAGAAGTTCCGCCCTACCGCCGCTGTGCGGGACGGTGCCCTTGCCCCGCCCCACCTGAAAGTGATCCTGTCTAACGGCGTTGTGGTGGAGCGCAAGGGCAAAAACAGCAGCCTGACCGTGACGGACCCCACCGGCCAGCGCAGCGGCCAGCAGCTGCTGAACGCTTTTGTGGAGCCGCTGGCGCTGGACCTGCCCCGCTTTATGCAGGCCAGCGATAAAGACAAGGCCGACACCCTGCTGAACATCATCGGTGTGGGGGATGCTTTGACCGGCCTGGACCGGGAGATCAAAGCCCTGTACGACCGCCGCACCGTGATCGGCCAGATCGGCGCCCAGAAACGCCACGCCGCCGAAGAGCTGACCGAATACCCGGACGCCCCGTCCGAACCCGTTAGTGCCATTGAGCTGATCCAACAGCAGCAGGAGATTTTGCTCCATAACGCCGACAACCAGCGCCAGCGCGACCGCCTGACCGAGATCACCCACGCCAAACACCGTGCCATGGACGAGCTGACCCGCCTGGACGAACAGCTCAAAACCCTGCAGGAGCACCGCGGCCAACTGGTAGAGGAATACAACGCCGCCTGCGTGCAGGAGGAAGCCGCCACCAAGACCGTGGCCCAGCTGCAGGATGAATCCACCGCCGAGCTGGAGCAGAGCATCCGCAATGTGGAGGAGATCAACCGGCAGGTATCCGCCAACCTGGCAAAATCCAAGGTTCAGGACGAAGCCGAGCGCTATGCGCAGGAATACACCGCCCTGACGGAGCAGATCAAGGCAAAGCGCACCGCCCGCATGGACCTGCTGAACGGCGCAGACCTGCCCCTGACCGGTCTGAGTGTGGAGGACGGCAGCCTGACTTACAACGGCAAGCACTGGCAGGACATGAGCGGCAGCGACCAGCTGCGGGTGGCCACCGCCATTGTGCGCCGCCTGAACCCCGACTGCGGCTTTGTGCTGCTGGACAAGCTGGAACAGATGGACCTTGCCACCCTGGCGGAGTTCGGCAGCTGGCTGCAGGCCGAAGGATTACAGGCCATCGCCACCCGCGTTTCGACCGGAGGGGAGTGCCAGATCATCATTGAGGATGGCAGGGTAAAAGACGCCGAGGAACCACCCGCCCCCAAAGCATGGACGAAAGGAGCGTTCTGAAATGAGCAAATACGCAATCACATCCGGCACCATTGCCGCGCCGGTCAAAACCGTTCTGTACGGGCCGGAGGGCATCGGCAAAAGCGCTTTTGCCGCCCAGTTCCCCGCCCCGGTATTCATTGACACCGAGGGCGGCACCAAGCGGCTGAACGTTGCCCGCCTGCCCGCGCCCACCAGCTGGGCCATGCTGCTGGATGAAGTTGCCGAGGTCAGCCGCGGCAATGTGCCCTGCGGCACCCTGGTGATCGACACCGCCGACTGGGCCGAACGGCTCTGCATTGACGCCGTCTGCGCCCGCGCCAAGGTCAAGGGCATTGAGGATTTCGGGTACGGCAAGGGCTATACTTACGCGAAAGAAGAGTTCGGCAAGCTGCTGGATGCCCTGGAAGAGGTGCTAAACACCGGGCACAACGTGGTGGTTCTGGCCCATGCTGCCATCACCAAGTTTGAGCAGCCCGACGCCGTGGGCAACTATGACCGCTGGAGCATGAAAACCAGCAAACAGGTAGCCCCTCTGCTGCGGGAATGGTGCGACATGCTGCTGTTTGCCAACTACAAAACCGTGGTAGAAAAAGCCGGCAGTGCCCCCAACGCCAAGAACAAAGCCAGCGGCGGGCGGCGGGTTCTCTACACCAGCCACCACCCCTGCTGGGATGCCAAAAACCGCTTCGGCCTGCCGGAAGAGCTGCCCTTTGAGTATGCCAGCATCGCCGCCTGCATCCCGGACCCGCACCCCGGCGCAGCCCCCGCGCCGCGCCCCATCATGGCAGAGGATGCCCCCGCCCCCAAGCCTGCACCGGTGCCGGTTCCCGCTGCACCTGCTGCACCGCCTGCCGTGCCTGCCGGGATCTCCGCCAGTGATCTGCAGGCGCAGGGCGTGCCGACCGCCCTTGCCCAGCTGATGGCCGCCAATAATGTGACCCCGGAGGAACTGCAGACCGTGGTCGGCCAGCGCGGGTACTTCCCCGCCGATATGCCGGTCAAGGATTACCCGGCTGATTTCGTCAGCGGCTGCCTGGTGGCCGCCTGGCCCCAGGTGCTGGAGATGATCTGCACCAACCGCGATGTACCGTTTTAACAAATACAAAGGAGATTTACCGATGGCTGAATATATGAACAACATGCCGGATGCTGCCCTGGACTGGGACAGCGAGGTTACCAACGAACAGCGGGAATTTGTGCTGCTGCCTGCGGGCGATTACCTGTTTACCGTGCAGAGCTTTGAGCGTGCCCGCTATGAGGGCAGCGCCAAGCTGCCGCCCTGCAGCATGGCCAAGCTGACCATTACCATCCATGGCGGCGACAAAGGCGAAACCACCGTCACCCACCGCCTGTACCTGCATACCAAGACCCAGGGCCTGCTGGGCGCCTTTTTTGAGAGCATCGGCCAGTGCAAGCGCGGCGAGACGTTCCGCCCCCGCTGGAACGAAATTGTCGGTGCGCAGGGCATGTGCCGCCTGGGCGTGCGGGAATACACCAAGCAGAGCGGCCCCCACGCCGGTGAGACCGGGCAGGCCAACGAGATTGAAAAGTTCCTGCCCCGCCCCGAACCCACCGCCGCCCCCAGCACCGGGTGGAAGCAGGGAGCTTTTTAAGTTAGGAGGTAGGAGTTAAAACGGGCCTAAGGTCCGGCATTGTAGGGAACGGTCTATCTCCGGCCTAAGAGCCGGGGCGTTGCCCCGGTTGGCCTCCGAAACGCGCCTGCGGGCGCAGTGACCGTTCCGAAAACCCCGCCGTATATGCCACAACAGGATTTGCCACAGGGCGACGGGCGCACAATGTGCGCCCCTACGGGATTGCGGCCCAATTTTCAACCCGTGCGCGCACGCGCACTCCAATAACTCCTAACGAAACCCAACGGAGGTGTATACATGCATCAATCCTTCCATACTTTTTCAAGCGACACCGAGCTAAAGGACGGCTCCCTGCAGGATGCCCGCAACCTTTTGTCTCTTGCTCTATCCGGCCTGGCCGAAGCGGCCGATGAAACGACCCTGCAAACCGCCGGGGTTGCCGAATATTTTTGCCGTTACGATCTGCCGCAGTACCTCTCTGTCCTGCGCGCCGCCATGGATACGCTGGACAAGGTGCAGCAGGGTGCGCAAGCCCCGGAGGAGCGCTCATGACCACAACCGCAAAAATTGAAGAACTCCAAAAGTCCGTCATCAACGCCATCAACAACAGCTGCCTGCACCCTGCTGTGGTGCGGCTGGTGCTGCTGAACGTGATCTCGATGGTGGAAGCCAGCGAGAGAGAGATAAATAAAAAGGAGGAAGAAGCCACAAGATGACAACACATACCATTACCCTTGCCCGCCACACTGCGCAGGTGGTTGGCCTGATGGGCGTGCTGGTGCTGGGCACCTGGGACAGTTACGGCACGGAACAGCTGCTGCTGCGCCACGGCCCGGAGTGGGATGGCCTTGCGATTGATGCAACTTTCCACAACACGCCCAGCGATGAGGGTGTAACGGTATTGGCGGACACGGACGGCCTTGTACCCGTCCCTCCGGAAGCCTGTATGCGAGCATCCAAGTACGCCACCATCACGTTCCGGGGCGTGCAGGACGGTGTACAGCGCATCAGCTGCAATCTCCCCTACATGGTGCTGGATCACGCGCAGGTGCCCGGTGCCAACAGCACCGCCACTCCCAGCGAGAATGCCCAGGCCCTTGCCCAGATGCAGGACTTGCGGGACGGTGCTGTAGATGCCAAGCACCAGGCTGAAGCTGCCCGCGACGCCGCTGCCAACAGCGCAACGGCTGCTGCCGCGAGTGAAAAGGCCGCTGCATCGAGTGCTGTTGCCGCTGCAGGCAGTGCCGCACAGGCGGAAGCGCAGAAAACGGCGGCGGCAAAGTCTGCCAGTGATGCCCAAGGCTATATGCAGACAGCAAGCGGCGCGGCAACCGCTGCCAATGCAAGCGCGAAAAACGCGGAGGAGAATGCTGCCAGTGCGGCAAGCGCTGCTAAAAAGGCGGCTGATGAGAGCGTTGCCGCAAACATTGCCGTGATCGAGAAGATGCAGGCTGATGTTGCAAGCAAGCAGACCGCTGCTGCCGGTGACGCTAAGACTGCCAGTGATGCTGCTGCAGGGGCAGCAGATGCAAAAGCGGCTGCGGTGGCTGCACAGAAAGATGCTGCGGCCAGCAAGGCATCTGCCGCAAAGAGCGCGGCAGATGCCGACGACACTGCCAACAGCATCAAGGATTCTATGGCACAAATTTCCGAGAACAAGGAGGCGGTTAGTAAGCTAAAGAAAGATACTGCTGCGCTGCAGAAGCGCCAGAATGTGCTTGTTGGCAGCGAGACAGGCAACCCGATAAGCTGTAATGACGCATATTCCGCCCCGCTGTGCGGCCTGACCGTGTACGGAAATAGCACGCAGGACGGAACCCCCAGCCCCGATAACCCTGTGCCAATTGTAAGTGCAGGGGATAGTGGGAGCGTGGTGGTGAAGGTGACGGGGAAGAATTGGATGCCGTCCAACCTGAAACGTGGTACCGTTGTCGAGTGTTTTGCCAAGAAAAACACACCGATAACTTTAGTATTCAAAGGCGATTTTGTTTCGCAAGGCGGAAACATCTTATTTACTAACAAAAACAATGAAAACCAATGGTTTGGTATTGATAAGGGTAAAGCTGAACATCATATAACGCTTAAGATGAACGCAACAAAGTTTCAGTATTTGTTAAACGATATGGCCAGTGAAAACGTGTGCCTGACATGGAACGCATCATCTCCCGATTATGAACCCTACCGTGAACAGCTCCTCACCCTGTCCACCCCCAACGGCTTACCCGGCATCCCTGTAGCATCTGGCGGCAACTACACTGACCCGCATGGGCAGCAGTGGGTATGCGACGAGGTAGACTTGGAGAGAGGGATAAAGGTGCTGAGGATTGATAAGGGTGCTTTCGATGCTACCAAAGCGCTGGCTGAGCAAAGCGTGATTCGTGACACCCCCATCGAAACTCCGCTCACCCCTGCTGAAATTGCTGCTTACAAAGCCCTCACCGCTTATGCGCCCGACACCGTGGTGCAAGCGAGCGACGGCGCGGGGTTGAAACTGGACTATCAAAGAGACGTTAACATCGTAATCAAAAATCTTGAGGACGCGATTGCGTCTATGACTACCACCTAAAGGAGATATACATTATGGCAATCAAAAGCAAAGCACGGCATGACCTGACCCTACGCTCTATCAAGCGGGAAATCGCCGCCGGACGTGACGTGGCATACTGGTTGGACAAGGCGTACACCCATCTGGACAGTGGCCTGCTGACGGAGGACGACATCACAGAAGTGGAGACTCTGGCACAGGCGTACTACGACGCTCTGGACGCTGAGGACAAGGCGAACGCTGAGGAACTCACGCAGTAAGGAGAATATCATGTCAAGCACTGCATACGCACACGTACGTTTTCTTGATGGGACTTTGGCTGACTAACAAACAGAAAGGACAACAAATCATGAGACTTTCAAACGGTGAAGTCCTGTTCCGCTGGCCCCTGGCCCAGCACATTATCACCGCGGGCTGGCTCTACAATGACGGCAGCCTGCACCGGGCGCTGGATTTCCGCGCGGCGGTGGGCACGCCGGTATACGCCGCAGAGGGCGGCACAGTAGAGACAGCCTACCGCTGGAACGGCAAGCGCACCCAGGGGGATACCAACAGCTATGGCAATATGCTCAAGCTGCGCCATGCGGATTACCGCGGCGGCCGGCTGGAAACGCTGTACGCCCATTTGAGCAAACTCTGCGTGGCCCAGGGGGAGACGGTATACGAGGGCCAGCTGATCGGCTACAGCGGGGATACCGGCAACTGTTACGGGGCACACCTGCATTTTGAGGTCAGGTGGAAAGGCAGCCGCACCAACCCACTGAACTGGCTGGATGCTGATTTTACTACAGCATCCGTTGCCGTCAAACTGGGCAGCTACAGCAGCGTGACTGCCCCCGCACAGGACAAGCCCGCCGCCAATACCAGCACGCTGCAAACCATCACCATCGGCCCCATCAGCCTTGGTGATGCGGCACAGGTTTATGCGCTCTGCAATCAGCTGGGCCTGACCGCGGCAGGGCTGTACAAATCCAAGTGGGAGGACTGAGTATGGACGCAATCATCGTTGCCCTGATTACCGGGGGTTGCTCCGTTGTTGGCGTGGTCATCACCACCCTGGCAACCTCCCGCCGCACCGAACAGCGCATGGCCACCGCACAGGCAGTAACCGACACTAAACTGGAAGAACTGACCCGCGAGGTCCGCGCACACAACAACTTTGCCCAGCGGGTCCCCGTACTTGAAGAGCAGATGCGCGTGGCAAACCACCGCATCACCGACCTCGAGAACAGGACCGCCTGAACACGAATACATAGGAGGAAATCATCATGGATTTTGCATCTTTTGGCATCGCATCCGTTGCCTGCATCACCGTCATCTGCTACCTGGCCGCAACGGCTGTCAAGCAGACCCCACTGGCAAATAAGTGGCTGCCGTCCATCTGCGGCGCCCTTGGCGGCCTGCTGGGCCTGGCCGCCATGTACATCAACGTGCCGGACTTTCCCGCCGCTGATCCCTTGACCGCCCTGGCCGTGGGCATTGTTTCCGGCCTTGCGGCTACCGGTGCGGATCAGGTTATTAAGCAGATCGGCAAAGGCAACTGACTGGCAAGTTACCGGCAAATTAAATAATCCATAATAAAAGCGGCAGGCCTTCCCCTGAAAATAGAGGTAGCCCGCCGCTTATTTTGTTGTAATGGGTCTCTAATGATGTTCTATTTGTTCACAAATTAGACTTAATTTATTTCTATTTCAGGCCCGGAAACGGACAAAACAAAACGAACACATTACCTATCATCGTGATAAAAGTAGTGTGTTCGTCTTGATGGTTTATGGTGGAGCTGACGGGAGTCGAACCCGTGTCCGAAAAGAAAGCGGTTAGAGTATCTCCGGGCGCAGTGCATTTATTAAAATTCCCGCAGTGCGAGCGAGTGCACACGCTTGACACATTGGTAGCTTCATAAATTCATGACAGGCGGCAAAGCTTAGGCCCGTGCACGTTCAGTACCTAATCGACGCCCTGACCCTGTGCGGTACTAAAACAGGCAGGACGGTCGTGCCTAATTAGGCAGCGACGGCAACAGTATAATCGTTGTCAGTTAATTTTGTTTGGCACTTTTATCGTGGTGCACCGCCACGGCCCGCTGCTCACGCCTCTCTCTCCCCGTCGAAACCATTACAGCCCCATATAAGCGCTATGCGGCAGAACCACACAGCGTGGGAAAACAAAAGTGTGTGCGCGAAAAAATTATCTTCTTGTTTTGATTGCGCGGTCAATATCGCGCTTGGCGTCCCGTGCGGCGGCATCAGCACGCTTATCGTACAGCTTTTTGCCTTTGCACAGGCCCAGTTCCACTTTTACACGCCCCTGCTTGAAATACAGTTGGAGCGGCACCAGTGTGTACCCCTGCAGTTTGATCTGCTGCTGCAAATGGCGAATCTCGCTTTTATGCGCCAGCAGGCGGCGGGGGCGGCGGGGATCTTTATTAAAGATATTCCCCTGCTCATATGGGCTGATGTGCATGCCTTTCAGGATGAGCTCACCATCATCAATATCTGCCCAGGAATCCTTCAAGTTGACCCCGCCGGCACGCAGGCTTTTGACCTCGGTGCCGACCAGTTCAACGCCGGTTTCCAGCGCTTCGATGACAAAATACTCGTGGTGCGCTTCACGGTTTTGGGCTATCACCTTTTTGCCGGGCTTTTCCTGTGCCATCAAGCGCACCTCCTTTCAAAGCCGTTTTCCCCTGCAGCACGCAAGTCCATTCCGCTAAGGGGTATACAGTATAACGCAGTAAAATCGTTTTGTCAAGCCAAATCGGGCGTCACATTTCGCCGCGGCCTTCCATAGCGCGGTACAAAGTGGTTTCATCAGCGTATTCCAGGCTGGAACCAACCGGCAAGCCATAGGCAAGGCGGGTGGTTTTGATGCCCAGGGGCTTGATGAGCTTGGCCAGGTACATGGCGGTCGCCTCGCCTTCCACCGTAGGGCTGGTGGCCATGATGACTTCCTTTACGGTGCCGTCCAGGCGGGCCAGCAGCTCCTTTACGCAAAGCTGATCCGCGCCGATGCCGTCCATGGGGGAAATCAGGCCATGCAGCACATGGTACAGGCCGTTGAACTCATGGGTGCGCTCAATGGCTTTTACATCCCGCGGGGATTCCACCACGCAGATCACGGAGCGGTCCCGTTTGGGGGAAGCGCAGATGCTGCACACCTCGTTGGCGGTATAATCCTGGCAAAGGCGGCAGCGGTGCAGCTTGACCTTGGCGTTTTCAATCGCCTTGGCCAGCTCCATGGCCTGCTCATTGCTCATGGACATTACCTCATAGGCCATGCGCACGGCACCCTTGCGGCCAATGCCGGGGAACCGGGCAAACTGGTCCGCAAGGTTTTCAAGGGGTTCGGCGTTCTGCATGCAGCGGCCCCCGATCAGCCCAGGCCGGGGATATTCATGCCGCCGGTCATTTTAGCCATTTCTTCGTCAGAATCCTTATCCACTGCAGCAACCGCGCTGTTGACAGCTGCAGCGATCAGGTCTTCCAGCATTTCCAGATCATCCGGGTCTACGGCTTCGGGCTTGATCTTGATGGCGGTCACTTCGTGCTTACCGGTCATGGTAACGGTAACCATCTCGCCGCTGGCTGTGCCGGTGTATTCACGGGCTTCCAGCTCATCCTGCTTTGCGCGGATCTCATCCTGCATTTTCTGGACCTGACGCATCATTGCCTGCGGGTCGGGGCGGCCATAGCCTTTGGGAAGTCTTGCTTTCATAGGTAATTCTCCTTATTATCCATATTGTTATCACCCGGCGCTGCCGCCGGGCGGCACACCGCAACATTGCGGTTGACAGCAACATTATTTATCTTCTACCACTACATCCACGCCAAGGTCTTTCATCTGGCGCAGGGTCTCTTCCACATCGGCTGCGGGGGCGTTGGATACAGCTGCAGCGGTTTTTTCATACGGGCCGATGCCGCATTTGATGTGGGTGACCTGGTAGATATATTGTTTGATGTTTTTGCTGGTTTCTTTGCTGCGGCGCATAAAATCGCGAAAATCATCACTGCACTCGATCAGCACGCGGCGGCCATCGTAATAAGCCTGGGTTCCGCGCAGGTAAGAGTTCAGCATGGGGTCGTTTTCCGCAATCAGCTCCAGCACCGCCTGCCACTGGGGGAACAGCTGCGGCTCTTTGGCCACGGTGCGCACCGGTTTGGGGATGGGCACATCCGCCGCGTACACCGGCTGCTGAGCCGGGGTGGGCTGCTGCACCGCCGGGGCGGCGGGGGCAAGCTCCGGCTCAAAGGGCGGGGTCTCCCCTGCTATGGGTGCGCTGAACGGCGGCTGTTCCACGGTAGGCGGAACCGGCTGGGCTGCCACAGGCGGCACGGGGGCCGATGCCATTTGCACCGGGGGCACCTGCTGCGGGGCGGCGGCAAAGGGGGCCGGACTGGCCGCTGTAACCACCGGACGGGCGGGCACGGCGGCAGGCAGCGCAACAGGCACTGCTTCCGGCTGGGTGAGCGAGAAAACCGCCAGTTCCAGCTCAATGCGCTGGTCCGTACCGCGGGCCATCTTTTCCAGCGCGGCGCCAAACGCATTGACGGCGCGTACCGCTTCCGCCTGGGGGAAATCTTTCCGCGCAGCGTAGGCAGCTTCCTCTTCGGGGGAAGTTCCCGTCAGCAGGTCGGTGCCGCCGGGCAGGGCGCTGAGCATCAAATTGCGGTAATGCCCGGCCAGCTCCATACAAAGGCGGCGCATATCCACGCTTTGCTGGCGCAGGGCGGCAATCTCCTGCAAGGCTTTCACAGCGTCCCGCGCGGCAATGGCATCACTGATCTCAAACAGATATTTGCGGTCCGTCACGCCCGCCATGCGGCGCACCAGCGCTTCATCCACAGTGTTGGAAACACCGGCGCAGGTATCCAGGATAGACAGTGCATCACGCATAGCGCCATCGGCCAGGCGGCCGATCAGCTCGGCGGCGTTATGGTCCAGCTCAATGTTTTCCTGCCCGGCCACATATTCCAGCCGACCGGCAATTTTATCCGCCGTAATACGCTGGAAGTCATAGCGCTGGCAGCGGCTGAGGATAGTAGCCGGAACCTTTTGCACTTCCGTTGTGGCAAGGATAAAGATCACATGCTCCGGCGGTTCCTCCATGGTTTTCAGCAGGGCATTGAACGCCGAGGTAGACAGCATGTGCACCTCGTCGATGATATATACCTTATACTTGCACACGGCAGGCAGATAGGCGGTTTCATCGCGCAGGTCACGGATGTCATCCACGCTGTTGTTGGAGGCGGCATCAATTTCCGATACATCCAGAATGGTGCCCTCATCAATGCCTTTGCAGACAGCACATTCACCGCAGGGGTCCGGACTGGTGGTACCCAGGCAGTTGACCGCTTTGGCAAAAATTTTGGCGCAGGTGGTTTTGCCGGTGCCGCGGGTGCCGGTAAACAGGTAGGCATGGCCAATGCGCCCGGCAGCGATCTGGTTTTGCAGGGCCGTTACGATGGCTTCCTGGCCAACAACATCCGCAAACTTGCGCGGACGCCACTTGCGGTACAGCGCACGGTACAATGCAACCACCCCCTGTAAAATATTTTGCGGCATAGAAAAAGGGACAAGGCCCGCGCGGGGTGTGCCCCGCGGCTGCGCTGCTTTGCATACGAATGCGGACTGACCGCAGCACCAGGAGACCACCGCTTAATGCTGCTCGGTTCCCCGCCTGACATGGTTCACAGGGCTCCTGCGCACGGGGCCCACATCCGTATGCAAAACAGCGCAATATACAGCCCTGTCCGCTTTAAGTATTATACTATACCGTTTGGCAAATTGCAAGTAGCGGTTGGGGGCTGGGGCAGAAAGTTTTTGTTAAAAAGATTTGAATAAAAATCCAATTAAAAAGTTCCCTCTTCATCGTTTTAGGGCCATGCACATCCCTGTTTTACACCACCAACACCAACACCGAATCCACCTTTTTGCTGCAGAACGTTGCCATTACCAAACCAGCGTGGACACCAGCGCCGCCGCCACAGCAGACAGCTGGAGTGATTATGAGGTAGAAAAGGCGTAACTCACTCTTTTATCTTCTTGATTTCTTCTTTCTTCAATTTTTCCAATTTCCTCATTTCTTATTTTCACACTCTTTTCGTTCCTATTTCGCCATTCCCCCTTTCCAAATAAAAACAGCAGCACACCGGCTTCCCTATTTTCCGGGAAACGGTGTGCTGCTGTTTTATTGCGTTATCGTATTTAATTTTTTCTTATAGCAAAATACCAGCTGAAACGTGAAAGTCAAAACTTGATTCAATCAGCCAAAAATCTGTTTGGCGTAATCGGCACTGGCTTTGGCGTCCTTGGCATAAAAATCGGCACCGATCTGTTCGGCGTATGCCTTGGTCAGCACAGCGCCGCCCACCATGACCTTGCAGGGCAGGTTGGCCGCATGCAGGGCTTCGATGGTGGCCTGCATGTTGGGCACGGTGGTGGTCATCAGGGCCGAAAGCCCCACCAGCGGCGCACCGGTCTGGCGCACGGCTTCCACCACGCGCTCCGGCGGCACATCGCGGCCCAGATCCAGCACGTCATAGCCGTAGTTTTCCAAAATTACGCGCACAATGTTTTTGCCAATATCGTGTACGTCACCTTTTACGGTGGCGATCACAATACGGCCTTTGCTTTCGCCCTGGCTGCCGCTGGCGGCAATGGCGGTTTTGATCACTTCAAAAGCAGCCTGGGTCGCCGTGGCGGATTGCAGCAGCTGCGGCAAAAAGATGGAGCCTTTTTCAAAGGCATCGCCCACCACATCCAGCGCGGGGATCAGCGTTTCGTTCACCACCTGCAAAGGCTCGCGGGTTTTCAGGGCTTCCTCTGCAGCGGCGCGGGCTTCGTTTTTCAGGCCGCGGCGCACGGCTTCAAACAGAGCATCGGCCCCTGCTGCACCGCCCGCCGGGGCGGCGGCATCAGTTTTTGCCACCTGGGAGGTCTGCACCTGCACATTGGCATAGGCGGCAACGTAATCATTGCACTTTTCGTCCTGGCTGGTCAGCACACGGTAGGCGCGCACGGCGGCCATCATTTCCGGCGTGTTGGGGTTCATGATGGCAAGGTCCAGCCCGGCCTGCATGGCCAACGTCAGGAAAGTGGTATTCATGTAGCCGCGGCAGGGCAAACCAAAGCTGATGTTGGAAACACCCAGCACGGTGCGCACGCCCAGTTCCTTTTTGCACATGGTAATGGCTTTCAGGGTTTCGGCAGCGGCGCTCTGCTCAGCAGAAACCGTCAGCGTCAGGCAGTCGATATAAACATCCCCGCGGGGAATGCCGATAGCATCCGTTGCGGCCACAATGCGCTTGGCAACCTCAAAGCGGCCCTCTGCCGTTTTGGGAATGCCGTGTTCATCCAGTGCCAGACCAACCACGGCGGCGCCGTACTTTTTGCACAGGGGCAGAATGCTGTCCAGCACCTTCTGCTCGCCGTTGACCGAGTTGACGATCGGCTTGCCGTTATAAATGCGCAGCGCGCGGGCCAAAGCATCTTTGTTGGAAGAATCCAGCTGCAATGGCAGGTCGGTGATGGATTGCAGCTCCCGCACCAGCATTTCCAGCGTGGCGGGTTCGTCAATATCCGGCAGACCGGCGTTCACGTCCAGCAGCTCGGCACCGGCTTCGGCCTGGGCTACGGCCTGGGCGCAGGCATAGGCGCTGTCGCCCTCCCGCAGGGCCTGCTGCAAGCGCTTTTTGCCGGTGGGGTTGATGCGCTCGCCCACCACGGTAATGCCGTTTACCTCCACGCAGCGCACGGGGGTACACAGGCGGCTGCGCACAATAGGGGTTTTGGCAGCGGGGGTTTTATCCTGGGTCAGCTCTTTCAGCAGGCGGATGGATTCCGGCTCAGAGCCGCAGCAGCCGCCCAGCATGGAAATTCCGGTGGGCAGGTAGGCGGCCATCTCAGCGGCAAACTCCGCCGGGGTGATATCATAGCTGCCGTCCAGGTTCGGCAGGCCCGCATTGGGCTTGACAAACACCGGCATACCGGCGGGCACCACACGGCAGAGCCGCTGAGCAAAGGGCAGGATTTCCTTGGGGCCCAGCGAGCAGTTGATGCCCACGGCGTCCGCACCAAGGCCGGCGGCAGTAATGCCGTAGCTTTCCACTGTGCAGCCGGTAAAAGTACGGCCACGGGCCTCAAAGCTCATCGAGGTAAACACCGGCAGGTCACAGTTTTCTTTTGCGGCCAGGATGGCGGCTTTCAGCTCATACAGGTCGGTCATTGTTTCCAGAAAGACGAGGTCTGCCCCGGCTGCGGCACCGGCGCGCACCATCTCAGCAAACTGGGCGCAGGCATCCTCAAACGGCAGGGTACCGGCCGGGGCCAGCAGCTCGCCGATGGGGCCGATATCCAGTGCCACCAGGGCACCGGTTTCCTGCGCGGCGGTCCGGGCACATGCGATGGACGCTTCGATCACCTGCTGCACAGTATAGCCGGTTCCCTTCAATTTACGAGGGTTGGCACCAAAGGTGTTTGCCAGCAGGATATCCGCCCCGGCGCGGGCATAGTCCCGGTGGACGGCAGTGAGCACATCCGGCATGATAAAGGCGGCCAGTTCCGGCTTTTGTTCTGTGGTCAGGCCGCGCAGCTGCAGCTGGGTGCCCATGGCGCCATCCAGCATAATAAAGCGGCGGCGGGCAAATACTTCCTCAATTTTCACAGGTGGTTCCCCTCTTTCTGTATTCGCACTTTTCGCGCAGCAGGCAGTGCCCGCACCCGGCGCGGGCCCCCGTTACCGGGTGGTCCGCCACGCCAAGGATGGCTGTTACGCTTTTGCGCGGGGTCAGCAGATTTTCCGGCGTGACCGCCATGCCAAGGCCGCGCACGGTATCCAGCGCAATGGCAAACGGCTGCTGCAAAGTCAGCGGGCAGTCCCCATAGCCGGGGGAAAAACGCCCCGTCAGGTAGTGCCCCTGCGCCTGCACGCTGGTGCGGATCTCGGCTTCCAGCGCGTTGCACAGCTCTTCCATCACAGCGGAAGCCATCGCATCCACCACAGCGGCCAGGGCAATATCCGTCAGCTCCAGGCGGCGCATCAGGGTATCAGCCCCGCTGCCAAGGGTAACGGCCATCAGCACCATGGCATCGCAGCCGCGCAGGTGGCGGGCAATATCATTCCCGGCGTTCTGCAGCGGCAGGGCGGTCAGCGGCAGCTGTTTCCACACGCCGCGCGGGGTGGCGGCGGCGCGCAGGGCGTCCTCGGCTTTTTGCAGCAGCACCTGGGATGCAGCATCCGGCTGCCAGCCCCCTGACCCAAGGTAGCGAAGGGTTTCGGCGCGGGTATCGTTTTGCGGGTAGGCTAATTGCACAGCGTTTCACTCCCCCTCTATGGGGCCAACAGGCCGATTACAGCAGGTCCTTGATGCCCTCATACACAGCGGCGGCAACCTTGGCGTCATTCATGGCATACAGGTGCACACCGTCCGCGCCGCCCTCGATCAGATCTCGCAGCTGCTGCACGGCATAGTCAACACCGGCAGCATACAGGCTTTCGGGGTCGTCCTGGTAGCGGGAGATCATGCGGGTAAACTCCGAAGGCAGGCTGGCGCTGGAAAGTGCCACCGTGCGCTCGATCTGGCTGCGCTTAACGATGGGCATAACACCGGCAGACACCGGCAAAGTGATGCCTGCGCGGCGGGCCAGGTTCAAAAAGCGATAGAAGTGCATATTATCAAAGAACAGCTGGGTCAGCAGGTGGGTGGCACCGGCCTCCTGCTTAAAGCGCAGGTTGGCAACATCCTGGGCCAGGGTAGCGGCTTCGGGGTGGCCTTCGGGGTAGCAGGCAGCGTGGATATCAAATTCCGGCTGGGTCTGCCACACAAACTGGGCCAGGTCGCTTGCGTGGGCAAAGTCCGGGCTTTCGGGGCGGGTGGGGGTGCGGTCGCCGCGCAGGGTCAGCACGTTGCGCACACCGGCGGCATTCAGCTGGTCCAGCAGCTGGGCGGCCTTTGCCTTATCGCTGCCCATGCAGATCATGTGGGCCAGCGGCTCTACGTTCAGGTCGTTTTTCAGGAATTCGGCCACTTCCACAGTGGAAACGCCGCCCGTGGAGCCGCCTGCACCGTAAGTAACGCTGATAAAATCCGGGTTAAGGGTGCGCATGGTGCGCAGGGTGTCCTTCATTTTACCAAAGTTGGCGGTCTGCTTCGGGGGGAAGCACTCGATGGAAAACACGCAAGGCTTGCGCTTGAACATCTGGGAGATCTGCATAGGATTCATCCTCCTGTATTTTTATTACTTTCCTCTATTTCTACCCAATTAAGGCAATACCGCATAATTCTAAGTGCCGATACGGCGAGCGAGGTGCGGCAG
>ERZ773239.611-NODE-611-length-35225-cov-6.828007_pt1 | contig 35225 bp, 38 predicted proteins | sample MGYA00580521_ERZ773239 | MGnify/ENA primary metagenome ERZ773239 (study PRJEB29015, sample SAMEA2737801) | human gut metagenome | biome: human gut; feature: human-associated habitat; material: faeces | place: China | collected 2012 ... | reverse complement strand
CAAATCATCTTTCATCTTTTGAATATCGAAATTAGCAACTTCAATAGTAATTTTCCCTATTGGAGTTCAACCATCACATTCGCCTGAAGACTATGCAATATTACTTTCAGAGAAGAAACTAGGGATTTTCATCCCAAGCCCCTATCCCTTTAGGGTAGTTGGCTGTTGATTTAATTATCATTTTTCATTTCTTTTTCTAAGGCAAATGTCATTATAATTCTTATTATAAATACAGAAGCCAAAATAATTAATTCATTTAAGTCTTTAATAATAACTGTTTTAAGTATTTCTGCTGCTAATTTAAAATCTAGTGTAGTAACCATTGCATCTGAAAATTCATATTTAATATTAAAATTTTTATGAAAAAATCTCTTTAATATATAGTGATAAAAGGCTGTAAATGTACCTATTAATAAAATAAAAATACCCATTAGTTCAAATATGTGAATTAAAATTGGTAAATAGCTATCAAATAATTCTTCCAAAATATAAACACCTCAAAATTAGTAATATTTTTAGAATTCCCTAAAATAAAATTAAAAATACAAATTATTTGTATCTGTTAGCATAAACAAAAATTTCATGTAATAAAAATTTATTATTTGTAAAATAATGAAAGCAAGAAAAACTAAATAAATATAATACTATATTTTAGAGGAGAATATAATGGAAGAAAATAAGTTAATGGAAATTAAAAGGGAATTAATGGTTTGTAATAAGCCATCAGTTTATTTAGAAAAAATTAAAAATTCATTTAAAGACACGCCTTTAGAATCCTTATGGATACTTCAATTAATAGAACAAAATCCAAGGTATCATCCTGAGGGAAATGTTTGGAATCATGTTATGCAAGTAATAGATATAGCTGCAAAAATAAAAGATTTTGCTATAGATAAGGAAGCATTTATGTTAGGTTCATTATTACATGATGTAGGAAAAGGAATAACTACAAAGAAAAATAACCAAGGAAGATGGACTTCTTATAATCATGATGTAGAAGGGGTAAAAATAGCAGAAAAAATATTAAATTATTATAAATATGATGATTATGAAAAAGAAAAAATATTAAATTTAGTAAGGTTTCATATGCATCATTTATATATAATTAAAAACTTGCCTTATGCTAAAACGAAAGAAATGATAAAAGAGACAAATTTAAATGATATTATTTTATTATTTATAAGTGACAGAATGGGAAGAGGAAATTTCGAAAAACATAAAAAAGAAGAGGAAATTAATGATATTAAAAAAGTTATATCAATTTTAGAAAATAATTATATCTTAAATTTAAAAGATATTAAGGAAAATGTTAAAAAGATAGAAAAAATTATATAAAAATTTAAGTTACATATATTCAATTATGAATATACTTAAAATCACAATCATATTATTAGGATATAACAATGTGGGGGTGGTTTTAGTTGGAGATTATAAATAAATTAAATTTAAGTAAAAAAGAAAATAAATTTTTTTATTTTATGGTTTTCATATTTTTTTGTGTGGGGATAGCATTAGGTACATATATAGTTAAATATATGAGAGCAAGTGATGCATCAGATCTTACAAGTTATTTTTCAACATTTGCACAAAGTATAGTAAAAGAGCCAGTAAATAATAAAGCGCTATTATTAAATGTATTAAAGAAAAACTTAATACTTTTAACAGTATTAATTACAATATCTTTTACTGTATTTGGTACGCCAATAATTTTATTATTAGATCTTATAAAGGGCTTTACATTAGGTTATACATTTAGTTTTTTAATTTCAACATTTGAAGGAAAAGGTCTATGGTTAGCATTAGTTGCAACAATACCACAAAATATTATATATATTCCATGTTTTATAGCATTAAGTATAGTTGGAATTGAATTTTCTTCAACAAAACTAAAAGATAAGTTCTTTAATAAAGGTAAAGTAAATACAATAGTAGAGAGGGAACTAATTTTTAAGATTGGGGTATTTGCATGTATATTTATTATAGGCACATTTATTGAAGCTTATCTTTGTCCAAATATTATTAAATTTGTAGTAACAAATGTTTATAAAGTTAGTTAAAGAATAGATGATTATAAAAGGAAATTTTAAAGTTGTTGTCGAATAATAATAATTAAGGTGGGATTGGGGAAAATCATGAAAGAAATAGTAAATGAATATAGAGAGTCATTACTTCAAAGTCATAAAAGTGATAATACTGTTTATGCATACGTAACTGATGTAAATTTGTATATTAAATATTTAAATAGCAAAGATATATATTTAGATGAAACTGATAACGTAACAGTTAAAAATTATATCGAACATTTATTAGAAGATGGAAAATCAGAAAGATCAATAAGTAGAATCGTCATTAGTTTAAGAAGCTTTTATAATTATTTAAAAGATCAAAAGATTATTAGAGATATACCTAAGATTTACTATAAGAGTACAGATCAATCAAAGAAACTACCAGAAATATTAACAGTTGAAGAAGTTGATAAAATTATAAAGATAGTTGATAAAGATTGTAATAAGGGGATTAGAGATAATGCCTTATTAGAACTTATGTATGCAACAGGAATGAAGGTTTCTGAAATAATCAAATTATCAGTAGAGGATGTAAACCTTGATTTACTTTATGTTAGGTGTCATGATAATAAAAATTATGAAAGACTTATTCCTATTGGAAGAAGTGCAGAAGCAGCACTTAAAGAATATTTATCTATAAGAGATATGATAGCTTCAGCTGGGGTACACAATTTATTTGTTAATTTAAATGGAAATCAATTAACAAGACAAGGTGTATGGAGGATTGTAAAAGAATATTCTCATAAAGCTGGAATAAATAAGGATGTTAATTTAAATACATTTAGACATTCTTTTGCAGTACATTTACTTCAAAATGGAGCAAATGTAAGAGCAGTACAAAAGCTTTTAGGAAACCAAGTATTAACTTATATGGACACTTACTATGAAATAATAAATAATGATAAAATAAACTTAGTTTATAAAAATTCCCATCCAAGAGCTTGATGCTTTTTAAAATGGGCATTATATACGAAAGGAGAAAAAAATGAAGAGAGCAATTTTAGTTGTATTAGATAGTGTAGGAGTTGGAGAATTACAAGATGCGAAAAGTTATGGTGATGAAGGAAGTCATACTTTAGATCATGTATATAAAGCTTGTAATGGACTTGAAATAAAAGAATTAGAAAAGTTAGGGTTAGGAAATATAGAAGGTGTTAATGAGCCTAAAAAATGTAGCAAACCAGTAGGTGCTTATGGAAGGTGTAAAGAAGCATCAAAGGGGAAAGATACTGTTACAGGGCATTGGGAAATTGCAGGTGTTATTTTAGAAAAGCCACTAAATACTTATCCAGAAGGATTTTCTGAAGAAATAATTGAAGAATTTAAAAAGAGAGCAAATGTAAAAGGGATATTAGGAAATGTTGTTGCTTCAGGAACTCAAATAATAGAAGAATTAGGTGATGAGCATGTTAAAACAGGGTATCCTATTATATATACATCTGCAGATAGTGTATTTCAAATTGCAGCACACGAAGATGTTATTTCAGTAGAAAAATTATATGAAATGTGCCAAGTTGCAAGAGATATGCTTGTAGATAAATGGGCAGTAGGAAGAGTTATTGCAAGACCATTTATAGGAGAAGCTCCAAACTTTAGGAGAACATCAAACAGAAGAGACTATGCATTAGATCCATTTAATAAAACTATGCTTGAATATTTAAAAGAAAATAATTTAGAAGTTGCAGCCGTTGGAAAGATAGAAGATATTTACAATAGAAAGGGTATTACTTCTGCAGTTCATACAAAAAATAATATGGATGGTGTAGATAAAACTTTAGAGTATATGGATACAGTAAAAGAAGGTCTTATCTTTACAAATCTAGTTGATTTTGACATGTTATATGGACATAGAAATGATCCTAAGGGATACGGAAAAGCTTTAGAAGATTTTGATAACAGATTACAAGAAATTTATTCAAAGATGACTGATGAAGATATTTTTATAATAACAGCAGATCACGGCTGCGATCCAACAACTAGCAGTACAGATCACTCAAGAGAGCATATACCTGTACTTGTTTATGGAAAGAATGTAAAACCAGGAGTTAATATTGGAACAAGAGAGAGATTTTCTGATATAGGAAAAACAATATTAGATTTCTTTAATGTGAAAAATGAGTTAGTTGGAGATAGTTTTTTTAATAAAATAATGGAATAGCTAGGAGTGTGTAACTTATGAGAATGTATGACCTTATAATGAAAAAAAGAAAAGGTGAAGAATTAACAACAGAAGAAATAAACTTTTTTGTAGAAGGATTTACAGATGGGAGTATTCCAGATTATCAAGCATCAGCAATGCTTATGGCAATATTTTTTAATAAGATGAATAAGAGAGAAACAGCAGATTTAACAAATGCGATGGTTAAGTCAGGTGATGAAATTGATTTAAGTAGTATTAAGGGGATAAAAGTAGATAAACATTCTACAGGAGGCGTTGGAGATAAAACATCAATTTGTTTAACTCCGTTGGTTGCATCACTTGGAATACCAGTTGCTAAAATGTCAGGAAGAGGTTTAGGTCATACTGGAGGTACTATAGATAAACTTGAAACTTTCAAGGGATTTTCAGTTGAATTAACAGAAGAACAATTTATAGAAAATGTAAATAATATAAATATAGCTATTATGGGGCAAAGTGGAAACTTAGTTCCAGCAGATAAAAAATTATATGCATTAAGAGATGTAACAGCTACAGTAGATAATATGTCTTTAATTGCTTCAAGTATAATGAGTAAAAAAATTGCTTCTGGAGCAGATGCTATAGTTTTAGATGTTAAAGTTGGAGATGGTGCATTTATGAAAACACCAGAAACGGCTAAAGAACTTGCAAGAGAAATGGTTGATATAGGAAATCATCTTAGAAGAAAAACTATTGGGGTAATTTCTGATATGGATCAACCATTAGGTTTTGCAATAGGAAATAGCTTAGAGATTATGGAAGCTATTGAATTATTAAAAGGAAATGGGCCAAAAGATCTTTTGGAATTAACATTAACTTTAGGGTCAAATATGCTTATTTGTGCTAAAAAAGCAGAAACTGAAGAGCAGGCACGAAAGATGCTAAAAGAAAATATAGCTAATGGAAAAGGATTAGAAAAGCTTAAGGAATTTATAAAAGCACAAGGTGGAGATATTTCAGCAATAGATGATTTTAGTAAATTTCCTAAAGCTAAATATATAGAAGAAGTTGTAGCACCAAGAGATGGATATATTACTAAGATTAAGGCAGAAGCTTTTGGTCTTATAGCAATGGAACTTGGAGCAGGACGTGCAACTAAAGAAAGTGAAATAGATTTAGCTGTTGGTCTTGTTTTAAATAAAAAGAGAAGTGATAAAGTTAATAAGGGTGATGTTCTAGCATACATACATTCAAATAATAAAAATAATATTGAAAAGGCTAGAAAAAGCATCCTAGAAAATATAACTATTGAAGATAATTATGAATTAAATATTCCGTTAATATATGATATAGTTAAATAATTTAACACTTATAAATAGAATAATTCTAAAAATCAACACTAGGTTTTTACTGTTGAATAACACTAAAACCTTAGGGTTGATTTTTTTTATGAATTATTTACACATAAATACTAATTACTAACTATTTATCATATTTTTATTTTGTTTTGGTAATAATAAACTTAAAAGGAGGAGAACAAATGAAGAAAAAAATATTTAATAAAATCTCTATTATTCTTTTATGTTTATTATGTTTAAATACAGTAATACCAATGGCTGCAGAAAGAGTAGAGCTTAAAAATTCTACTCCACATGATATTTATACAGCTTGTTTAGAAGAAGGAATGAATGTTGATGCAAAATCAGCAATTCTTATTGAGCCTGTAACTGGTACAGTATTGTATGAAAAAAATCCAGACGAAAAGTTTGCGCCTGCTTCAGTAACTAAGATAATGACAATGTTATTAGCAATGGAAGCAATAGATAGTGGGAAAATTTCATTAGATGATAAAATTACATGTAGTGAAAATGCGAAAAGTATGGGTGGAAGTACAATGCTTTTAGATACTGGTGAAGTTAGAACTGTTGAGGATATATTAAAAGGGATAGCCATAGCTTCGGGTAATGATGCAGCTGTAGCAATGGCTGAATTTTTAAGTGGGTCAACAGATGAGTTTGTAAAAGTAATGAATGAACGTGCAAAAGAACTTGGAATGACTAATACAACATTTAAAAATTGTAATGGTTTACCGATGGAAGGACATTTAACAACTGCAAGAGATATTTCTATAATGTCATTGGAATTATTAAAGCATCCAACTATTTTAAAGTATAGTGGAACATATATGGAAACTATATCTGAAGGAAGAAAATCTCCTATAGAATTAGTAAATCATAATAAGTTAGTACGATTTTTTGATGGATGTGATGGATTAAAAACAGGATTTACTCAAGAAGCTAAATATTGTATAAGTGCAACCGCTGTAAGAAATGGGGTAAGAATGCTTGCTGTAATTATGGGAGCTCCAACATATAAAATAAGAAATAGAGATGCAAGTATGCTTATGAATTATGGATTTTCTAAATATGAAGGTAAAAAATTATTTAATAAAGATGATGATGTTGAAACTATTTATTTAGGAAAAAATACTGAAAGATACTTTATTGCAAAGGCAAAAGATGATTTATTTATAGTAGTATTAAAGGGTAGTGATGGAGAACCTATAAATAAGATTGTATTAGATGAAGAAAAAGATAGCTATAGTGAAGGTGAAACAATAGGTAAGTGTGAAGTGTATTTAAATGAACAAAAAATAGGAGAAGTAGAATTATATTGTGACAGGGATGTTGAAAAAGGCGGATTCTTTGATAATTTAAAATATAATATGAAAAACTTATTTAAAAAAGGAGTTTAATTTAAAGTTTAGTTTAAAAGGATTAACCCTAAAAATGGATTAATCCTTTTTTTTATATTAAAATATAAATATAGGAAGGATGATTAATATGAAGAAAAAAATAATATATATACTATTATTATTGTTGTTATTAACTGGATGTGCTGATAACAATAAATCAGAATTAAATAAGGATAATAATCAAGATGTTATAGAAGAAAATAATGATAAACCTATTGAATATACTAAATTTACTGCTTTGGACAAGGTGTATGAAGAAAATAAAAATATAATGGACTTAAATGAGGGGGATAAGATATATGATAGGATGAATGATTATCCTCATGTTTATGGAGAATATAAAGAGATAGATTTTGCAAGTGATTTATTAACAGAGTACTTACATAAAAATCCTAAGGTATATAACTATATAGTAAGTGAATGGAATGAAGATAGTGATGAAGTTAAGTTAATAACTGGTGAAGATAAAGAAAGAATTGAAGAAAATGTTAACTTTTTAGGAGAACAATTTGGATTATCTAATGAAGATCCTGTTTATTTTCAATTAGATAAGGTTATACTACAAAATAAAAATGAAAATGATAATATAGTTGAATTAGAGTTAAGAGGATATTTATCAGCAACAGACGGTAATTATAGACCATTAGGAACATTTACAGTTATTGTATATACTAAGGGTGATAAATTATATGGTTCAATTATATAAAATTAATATATATTTAATTAATGAATTTTTATAAAAATTAAGGTTCTATGATAATTAAATATTTTATAAACTTAAATTAAGGAAATAATATATTTTTGAGAAAGTAATATAATGTTAAAATATAAGTGAGAATATTTTAGGAGGTATTAATATGTCAATTTTAAAACGATTTAGCGATATAATGTCATCAAATATTAATGCACTATTAGATAAGGCAGAAGATCCTGTTAAAATGATAGATCAATTAATGAGAAATTTAAATGATGATTTAAACAAGGTAAAAGCTGAAACTGCATCAGTAATGGCTGAAGAAACAAGGGCAAAAAGAGAATATGATGAATGTGAAAGTGAAGTAAATAAAATGCTTTCTTATGCAAAAAAAGCTGTAGATGCAGGAAATGATGATGATGCAAGAGTATTTTTAACTAAAAAAGCATCATTAACAGAAAAATTAAATGTACTTAATACTAAATATGAAGCAACTCATAATAATTCTGTTAAAATGAAAGAGATGTATAATAAGCTAACAAATGAAATTGAAGAACTTAATGAAAGAAAAGGTACAATTAAAGCAAAAGTTGCAACAGCAAAGATGCAAGAAAGAATTAATAAAATGGGTTCATCTATAAGTAATTCAAAATCAAGTTTAGATTCATTTAGCAGAATGGAGGAAAAAGCTAATAAAATGTTAGATGAAGCTAATGCAATGGCTGAATTAAATAGTATGCCAAGTGATGAAATTGATAATTTAATGAATAAATATAATACAACTAATAACAGTCAAATTGAAGATGAATTAGCAACTTTAAAAGGAAATAATATTATTAGTGATAAATCTGAAATAGATAATGAATTAGCAAAACTTAAAGAAGAAAAGTAACGGGAGTATATTTAAAATAAACCGTATAGGAGGCAATAGTATGGGGTTGTTTGGTAATCAACTGTTAGATGTAATAGAATGGAATGAAACAAGAAATGATGTTTTATTTTGGAAGTGGAAAAATAGTGAGATTAAAAAGAATAGTAGATTAATAATAAGACCAGGTCAAGATGCTATATTTATGCATAATGGTAAGGTTGAAGGTATATTTACTGAAGAGGGAAATTATGAAATAGAAACTCAAATAATACCTTTTTTATCAACATTAAAAGGATTTAAATTTGGATTTAAATCTGGACTTAAAGCAGAGGTACTATTTATAAATACAAAAGAATTTCAAGTTAAATGGGGTACTAAAAATCCTGTAAATATACCAGCACCAGGAATGCCAGGAGGAATGCCTATAAGAGCATTTGGATCATTTAATGTTAAGATACATGATACCATGACTGTAATAGATAAGATTGCTGGAATTAAAACTCAATTTACTGTTGATGATATAAAGATGAGAGCATTAGCAGTAGTTGATCAACTTTTAATGAAATGGATTGTTAGAGAAGGAAAGGATATGTTTAATTTACAATCAAATTCCTTTGATATTGCAAATGGAATTAAGAGTGACTTAGATATGGAAATGCTAAAAATAGGTCTTACTGTAACCTCATTAAATATTGAAAACTTTAGTTATCCAGAATCAGTTCAAAAGATGATTGATAAAAATGCTGCATATGGAATGGTTGGTAATATAGGTCATTATCAAAGTGTTTCTATGACTGAGGCTATGGAGAAAAATCCTAATAGTTCTATGACTAATATGGCACAAGCAGGAATGGGAATGCAGATGGGAATGCATATGATGAATGAAATGAAAAAGAATATGGAAAATGATTCTTTAGTAAATTCATCAAATGGAGATAATGATTCTTCAGATAGTAAAAATGTTATTTGTAAAAATTGTGGAGAACAATTAAGTGAAAATACTAAGTTTTGTCCAAATTGTGGAACTAAAAATACATCACAGGAATTAGAAGTTAAAAAAAATAAGTTTTGTAGTGAATGTGGGTCAAAAGTAGCAATAGGAGCTAAGTTTTGTCCAGAATGTGGAGCTAAAATTAATTAATTATGAATTAAAATATTAAAAGTAGGAAATACCTAAGCTTAAGACAAACATTTAAGGAGTACATTATGATTATTAATAAAGAATTTTATAACAGAAGTGCAGTAGATGTTGCTAAAGACTTATTGGGAAAAGTATTAGTAAGAGAAGTTGATGGTAAAATATTAAAAGGTAAAATAGTTGAAACAGAAGCTTATATAGGTGAAAGTGATAAGGCTTGTCATGCTTATAATGGAAGAAGGACTAAAAGAACTGAACCATTATATGGGGAGGGTGGTATATCTTATATTTATTTTATATATGGTTTATATCATTGTCTTAATGTTGTTACAAGAGAGGAAAATGTTGCTGAAGCAGTTTTAATAAGAGCATTAGAACCATTAAATGAATTTGATTATATTTCTCAAATTAGATATAAAAAGGATTTTAATGAACTTACAAAAACTCAAATTAAAAATTTAGCTAATGGGCCATCTAAATTATGTTTAGCATATTTAATAGATAAAAATTTAAATGAATATAAATTATATGAAAAAGGTGAGCTTTATATAGAAGAACATGAAAGTGAAGATTTTGAAATAGTTGAAACAAAAAGAATTGGAATAGACTATTCAGAAGAAGCAAAAGATTTTTTATGGAGATTTTATATAAAAAACAATAATTTTATATCAAAAAAATAACTAATTTAATTAATTTTAAAATAAAGTTTTAGTTTAGTGAAGATAAAAAGAAGGGGTAAAAATGAAGGTAGCATTAATTGCACATGATAAGAAAAAAGAAGAAATGGTTAACTTTGCAAAAATGAATGAGAAAAGATTATCTCATTTAGAGTTATATGCAACTGGCACAACGGGATTAAAAATAATGGAAAATACTAATTTAGAGATTCATAGATTAAAAAGTGGACCTTTAGGAGGAGATCAACAAATTGGAGCTTTAGTATCTGAGCAACAAATTGACTTAGTAATATTTTTAAGAGATCCATTAACATCACAACCACATGAACCAGATATAAATGCATTATTAAGACTTTGTGATGTTTATGAAATTCCTCTTGCAACAAATGTTTCAACTGCTCAATTAGTATTAGATGCATTGCATAAATAAAAACAGTATATTTTAATATTTAGTAAAAAAAGAATTTCATTTGTTAATTAATAACAAGTGAAATTCTTTTTTTGTGTATAATGTTCATTAAATAATGATACATTTACAATATTAGTATAGTTAAATAAGTAATAATATATTCATGAAATTATAAAAGTGTGCAAAAAAATTAAATATATAAATAATAAATTTAAAATATGAAACTTAAGATGAATAAATAAATAAGCATAAAAACTATGAAATTTTCATAGAATTTTTTAAGAACAATATTAGGGGATAATTAAGAAAAAGTTTAATATGAGTGTAAAAGTAGAATTGTTTTCAGGATTTTTAGGTGCTGGAAAAACACAGTTAATAAAAAAGCTTATAGAAGAGGGATATTATAAGGAAAATATAGCTATTATTGAAAATGAATTTGGTGAAGTAAGCATTGATGGAACTGTTTTAAAAAGAACTAATACTTTAGTTAGAGAAATTAATGCTGGATGTATATGTTGTCAGGTAATAGGTGATTTTAAGGAATCAATTTTAGATGTAGTTGAAAATTGTAATGTTGATAGATTATTAGTTGAGCCTACTGGTGTTGCTAAATTAAGTGATATAAAAAAGGCATTTGAAGATGAAGATTTAAAAAATATAGCTGAGGTAGAAAAGTCAATAACTGTAGTTGATGCAGAAAAATTTAATTTATATTTATCTAATTTTAAGAGCTTTTTTGATAATCAAATAAAAAATGCTGATATTATAGTTTTAAGCAGAACTCAAAATATATCAACAGAAGAAGTAAATAAAATCAATGATGAAATAATAAAAATGAATAAAGATGCAATAATTATAAGTAAGGATTGGAAAACTACCAAGGCAGAAGAATTAATACCAAAAAAATTTATTATAAGGCAAAAAGAAATTAAAAAAGATAAACCTATATTTAGAAGAGAAGGATTAAAAAAGACTTTAGTTAAGAAAAATGAAGAAAAATTTGAAAGCTTTGCGCTTAAGATAGATAGAAAAGTATCTAAAGATGAACTTTTAAGTAAATTTAATTTTATAAAAAATAGCCTTGAATTTGGACAAATAGTAAGGGCAAAAGGTATTGTTGAAACTAATAATGGTAAGGAGCAATTTGATTATACTTTATCAGAAATAAGTATGGAAAAGATAGTTTATATGGGAGAATCAGTTATTTCTTTTATTGGTACAAATTTAAATAAAGATAAGATAAAAAAATTCTTTTTATGATTTTGTAGCAAGAAGGTGAAATTATGAAGGTTGGTATTGAGGTAGTTACAGGATTTTTAGGGGCTGGTAAGTCAGCCTTTATTAATTCATTGATAAAAACAACAAAGGCAGTTGGAGAAAAAATAATAGTTTTAACTTGTGAAATTGGAAATGTAAAAATAAAAGAGTTTAAGGAGAAGGATTTATTTGTTAAACATATAAACTTTATGGAAGATAATGCTGAGCTTGATAAAAATATATATGAAATAATAAATGAGTACAAGCCACATAGAATAATAATTGAATATAATGGAACAGAAACATTGGAGTATTTATATAAATGTATATTTGATAATAAAATAGGAAAACTTATAAAGCTTAATACAATGTATTTTGTATGTAATGCTGAAAGTATAAATTTTTATATTAAAAATATGGGTGAAATATTACTTCCTTTTATACAAAACAGTGATGTTATTGCAGTAAATAATTGCAGTAATTTAAATGAAAGAGATTTAGAAGAAGGTATTAATATTTTAGAAGCATTAAATCATAAGGCACAAATAATTATAGTTAATGATAATAATAATTTTGAGGAAGCTTTAAATAAAAGTAATTTGATTGAAAGTGATTTTTTAAGAAACATTAGAGTAAAATTGATGGATTATATGAGAAAGTAAGTTAGCAGGTGGTAAGGTGAGTATAAGTAAATTTGAGTCTTGGATATGGAATTATCTTGGGATAATTGTAGAAGCATTGCCTTTTTTACTAATAGGTGCAATAATATCAGCAGTTATTCAAATTTATGTTTCTGATGAATTCATAAAAAAAATAATACCTAAAAACAGCATCATAGGATATTTTATAGCTGCGATATCAGGAATATTTTTTCCTATATGTGAATGTGCAATTATCCCTATTACAAGAAGTTTAATAAAAAAGGGATTGCCTATAGGAGTGGGGGTTACTTTCATGTTAGCAGTACCAATAGTTAATCCAGTTGTAATTATGTCTACATATTATGCATTTCCTAATAACATAAATGTTGTTATTTATAGAACTATCGGGGGTGTAATAGGTGCATTAATAATTGGTTTGTTAACTGGAGTAATATATGATAAAAAGAAGAAAGAAGAAATAATAAAAGATGATACAGTAGGACTTTATTGTGATTGTTGTACTTATAGTAATAATTATTATATTTCATTAAAGGGAAAAATTAAAAATTTAATATTAAATGCATCTAATGAATTTTTAAATATTAGCATTTATTTTATTTTAGGAGCATTTATATCAAGTATATTTGTTACATTTATGCAAGATAATTTAATAAACAATATTACATCAGGAAAAAGCATAGGAATAATAATTATGATGATTTTAGGATTTTTACTTTCATTATGCTCAGAAGCAGATGCTTTTGTTGCACGAGGATTTTTAGATAATTTTGGAGTTGAAGGAGTTATAGCTTTTTTAATTTTAGGTCCAATGATGGATTTAAAAAATTTAATATTATCTTTTGGATTCTTTAAGAAGAAATTTGTAATTCAACTTTTGGGAATTATTATCTTAATAGTATTTCTAATATGTTTAATTGTAGTTTAATATTTTAAAGTAAAATAATTTTATAATATAAATAATGATTATTGTCTTTGTTTTATATGGGGGAATTATGAGAAAATTTAATGTTGATGAATTAATATGGTTTATAATTTTAACATTACTTTCAGTCTCTATTATTTTTTTAATAAAGAGTGGAAATATTACTAATTTTGTAGGTGCAGATATGATAAAATATTTTTATGTAAGTATTGTTATTTTAGTGTTATTTGCATTTATTCAGTTTGGAAGAATATTTACAATTAAAAGAAGAATGGAAATAACAAATAAGTTCATACCCTTAACATTTACATTATGTATTGGAGTAATTTTATTTTTTTTAATTCCTTTATTAAAAAATGATGATATAAATAATAACTTAGGACTTACTAAAACAGAAGATACAATAGTAATCACAAATGATAACTATGAAATATTAAATAGTATAAATGAAAACAAGAAAGAATTTGAAGGTAAAAGGCTTATATTTTTAGGATATATAGATAAAAGTGAGGAATATCCTGACTATATTGTTGTTTCAAGATTAGCAGTAAGTTGTTGTCAAGCAGATAAAGAAAAAATGTCAATAAGAGTTAAAGGCGTAGATGAAAACTTAGAAAATGGACAATGGATAAGTATAAGTGGAAGTATTTGTTTTGATTCAGGTTTTTACATTTTAGCTCATGAATATAAGATTCAAAATGAACCTAAAGATATATATTATCATAATAACCTTTAGGGTTGTTCTTTTATTAGAAACTTGATATTATATAGGTTATGGACATTAGGGTTGTGTTAAAAATGTTTAATAAAAATAAAAAGGTGGGATGAATTAATGGAATTGCCAAAGATTAAAGTGGCAGATTTTGAAGGGCCTTTTGATTTATTACTGCACCTTATTAAAAAAAATAAGATGGATATATATAATGTAGAGATATATAAAGTTACAAATCAATATTTAGAATATCTTAATACTAGAAAGGTGATGGATTTAGAAATTACTTCTGAATTTATAGTAGTTGCAGCTACTTTAATAGAAATAAAATCTAAAAATTTACTTCCAAAAGTAAAAGTTGAGGAAGAAGAAAATGAAGAAGATATTGAAATAAAATTAATGGAACGATTGATTGAATACAAAAGATTTAAGGCAGTTTCAGAATTTTTTAATGATAAGTATGTAAGTTCAGGAGAAGTCTTTAGTAAAAAGCCAGAAGTTATTGAAGAGATAAAACCTGAAAAAGTGGATAATGATGATATATTTAAAAATATTACACTTTTAGATTTATATAATATTTATAATAAAATATTAGAAAACTATAGAGAAAAACAAAATAAGGTTAATGTAGTACAAAAGAAGATATATGTAGATAAGTATAAGGTTGAAGATAAAATGGAGGAGCTTTTAAAAAAATTTAATTCTGTTGAAGTAATTGAATTTAATAATTTAATGAAAGAAAGCTCATGTAAGCTTGAAACAGTAGTAATATTTTTAGCTTTATTAGAATTAATAAAAATAAGAACTATCCAAGTTTTCCAAGATGAAAACTTTTCAAATATACTTATTAAGAGGAGGAGAGATATTGAGTAACATTGATGTTAAGCAATATGAGTTTAATGAATTATCGAGAAAGTCAGATATAAAATCAGCTATAGAATCAATGCTATTTGTAAGTGGAGAACCTTTGCCATTAAGAGAAATAAGTAATAATTTAGAGCTTAAAGAAAAAAATGTGGTGGAAATACTTCAAGAAATGACTACTGAATATGAAGATAAAAGTAGAGGAATAAGGTTGATTAGCTTAGATGAAGCTTATCAATTAGTAACTAAAAGTGAAAACTCAGAATTTGTTCAAAAGTTATTAAAAAAGAATAAGAAGCACTCATTATCACAAGCTTCTATAGAAAGTTTAGCTATAATAGCATATAAACAACCAATAACTCGTATAGACATAGATGAAATAAGAGGAGTTAAATCTGAATCAGCTATTACAAGATTAGTTGAAAGAGGTTTAATAAAGGATGTTGGAAGATTAGAAGTTCCAGGTAGACCAATACTTTATGGAACAACAGATGAATTTTTAAGACAATTTGGACTTAAAACAATAAAAGAATTACCATCTTTAGATTTATATGGTGATGAAGGTGTCCAAAGCTCAATGGATTTATTAAATAAAGCAATTGAAGATATAGATTTAGAAGAAAATAAAATTTTAAAACAAGCTTCAAAAAATGAAGAAGAAGCTGCTATAGATGAAGAAAAATAAATCAATTTATAAGTTTATTTTAATAAAGAAAAAAGCTGTATCAAATTTAATTAATATTTGGTACAGCTTTTAATTTTATAAATCTAAATCATCATTCTTTTCTGTAGAATCTTTTTTATTAAACAGACCTTTAATTAAGTCTATAAATTGAGGAACTGAATCAACAATTCTATCAACAGTAGTATCATAATCAATAGGTTGTAATCTTACAGAACTATCTTTTACAATTAGAAATGCTATTGGTTTTACACTAACACCAGCACCAGAACCACCACCAAATGGATAGTTCTCATCACCATTTCTTACAGCTACATGTTCTCCAAATTCACTTCCTCCAGAAGCAAAACCAAAAGTAACCTTAGAAATAGGAACAATAGAAGTTCCATCACTAGTTTCGACTATATCTCCAACCACAGTGTTAACATCTATCATATCTCGTAAATTCTCCATAGTACTTCTCATCAAATTTTCTAATTCATGTTTATCAGCCATAATAATCCCAATATAAAGGGATTCACCTCCTATTTTTATTAAATGATTTTAAAATAATAAAACATATATAAATAATTTTAGCTAAATTAAAGGTAATTATACTGTTTAAAGTAAGTTCAAAAAGTATTTTATCCTTAAAAACAGGCTTAAAATCATTTTTATATTTTTTCACCTTAAAGATAATAGAAAATATATTTAATAGCAGTGGGTTAAGATTATAAAGCAATCCAAAGGCAATAGCAGTATTAGCAGCATCACCAAGTGAATAAATAGTTTTGCTATTAAAGTTTAAAGTAGGCTTAAACTTATTATGAATAAGGTTGTTATAAAGTTTTTTTAATGATATTTCTTTAGATTTAACTTTTTTATTGGAAGAGTCATTATCATCATTATTTTCTATTGTTTTTTTAGTTTTCTTTTCTTCTAGTTTGTTTAATTTTTTTTTATTAATTAAGTTTCTTATTATTCCATCTTCATTAGATAATAAATTTAAACTATAAAATTTTATATAAAACTTATCTTTAGAAATATATAAGTGAAAACTAAGAGGAATTGGAATAAAGAAAATTAATACTATAACAACAATAATTATAAGAATATGCATAATTACCCTCTCCTAATCTTTTTTAGTATTGCCATAAATTTTAAATATAAATCATAAAAATTTAATAAATAGGTTTAAAATTTTTAGATAATGAAAATACTATACATGTAAGGAGAAAATAGGAGTGATACAAATGAAAAATTTTAAAATCCTAGGAGTAACTTTAAGTTTGTTTTTTATTTTAACAGATTTATTTGGTTATTGTGTTTATGCACAAAGTTTTGAAGAAGATGAGGATAATGATTTAGCTATAATTGAAGAAGATGATGATTATAATACAGATGATGTTGATATAGAAAATTTATTAAATAGTATTAGAGTTAATGCAAGATGTGCCATAGCAATGGATAGTAAGACAAAGCAAGTTTTATTTGAACAAAATGCAGATGAAATAGTGCCAATGGCAAGTACAACAAAAATCCTTACAGCCTTGATTGCCATAACTAAAGGAAATTTAGATAAAGAAGTAACAATAAGCAAAAATGCATCATCTATAAGAGGCTCAAAAGTTAAATATGCTGCAGGAGAAAAAATAAAATTAAGAGAATTATTATATGGACTATTATACAAGTCTGGCAATGATGCAGCTATTGCAATTGCAGAAGATATAGGGGGAAGTATAGAAGGATTTGCTAATATTATGAATGATTATGCAAGAAGCTTAGGATTAATTAATTCTCATTTTGAAAGTCCTCATGGATTAGATAGTCCAAAGCATTATACATGTGCCTATGATTTAGCTTTATTAACTACAAAGGCAATGGAAAATAAAACATTTTGTGAAATATGTGGAACAAAAACTATATTAAAAGATAATTCTGGATTTACAAGAGATTATAATAATATAAATAAAATTTTGTATAAAATTCCAGAAGCAAATGGCGTAAAGACAGGATATACAGGTCAAGCAGGAAAATGCTTAGTTTCATCTATTAAACATGCAGGAAGAAATATTGTAATAGTTGTTTTAAATTGTAGTGATAGATGGAATGTTACAGAACAAATTTATAAATATGTTATAGATAATTATTGCTTTAAAGCAGATAATATGAAAGATGTTTTAAAGTCATCAGAATTTATAAATTTGGGAACTATAATTCAAGATACAGATTTTGAATATGGTTTTAAAGGTGAAGGTTCTGTGGAAGTTGAAGTATTTAATACTTTATTAGATAAAAAAAATGGAGATATAATAGGGAAAATTGCATTAAATAATAGTGGAGATGAACTATTAAAAAAGGCATTAATTTGTGATAAAGATATTTCACAAAGAGAATTTGAAAAATTATTTCAATTAGAAGGCACTAATAATTAGTGCTTTTTTCTTTTAATGTATATAAATATGGTATAAAATAACTATATAGATATTGAAAAATATATGTTAAGTATTTAAAAATGGAGGAAAGTGTTTTGAGTAAAACTATAGTAAAAGATTTAAAAGTATTAGCAAAAACAAATTTTTTGAGTTTATATAATGCAGATTATATAAATAAAGGTGGAAAAGAAAAGACTTGGACAATTGCTACAAGAAAAAGCAAGGAAGCATTAGAGGAACAGTTTTTTCAAGGAAAAGAAGATAAAATGGATGCTGTTGTTATCTTAGCTTATCATAAAGAGGAAAAGAAGTTAGTTGCAATTAAACAATTTAGAGTTCCTTTAAATAATTATGTTTATGAACTTCCAGCAGGGCTAATAGATAATAATGATGATATAATTTCAACAGTTGAAAGAGAGTTAAAAGAAGAAACAGGATTAAAACTAGAAGAGGTAATAGAAAATAAGATAGGAAATAAGCTTTATTTATCTCCAGGAATGACAGATGAATCTGTAGCTTTAGTTTATTGTACATGTTCTGGAAAAATATCTACAGAAAATTTAGAAGAAGATGAAGATATAGAAACTATATTATTATCTAAAGAAGATGCAATAAAAATATTAAATAGTAATGAAAGATGTGATATAAAGTTCTTTATGGCATTACAAAACTTTATTATTAATGGTGAAGAAATATTTAAATGATTTAAAAAAATATCAAAAATAATAATTAAATTAACTATAGTATAAAAAAATAAAAATGATAAAAATTTTTTTGAAAAAAGTTTTATTATTTGTTTACTAAATTATATTTGCATGTTATATTAATAGAAACTTAAAAGATTATTCTAATATTATTTATATTAGAATAATCTTAGATATAACAGAAGAAAAATATTCGGAAAAACATTGGGAGGAAAGAAAATGAAAAAAAACGAATATGGATTATTTACTGCCATAACAATGATAGTTGGAATTGTTATAGGATCAGGAATATTCTTTAAAAGTGATAATATTCTTATTGCTACCGGTGGAAGTATAGCTTTAGGGGTATTAGTATTTTTTATAGCAGCTATAGCTATAATATTTGGAAGTTTAACTATATCACAATTAGCATCACGAAGTTCAAAGGAAGGTGGATTAATTTCATATGCAGAAGAATATTATAATAAATCTACTTCATGTGCTTTTGGATGGTTTCAAACATTTTTATATTTTCCAACATTAATATCAGTAGTTTCTTGGGTTGCTGGAATTTATATATGTATCTTATTTGGAATTGAAGGAACATTAGAAATTCAAATGTTAATTGGTTTATTAATAATGATATTTTTATTTGTAATGAATACTTTATCAGCAAAGTTAGGAGGCTTATTCCAAAATGCTTCAACAATAATGAAACTTGTACCATTAGTATTAATATCAATTGCTGGATTAATATTTGGTGATACAAGTAATATTTCATTAAGTGATATTACTGCAATGAAGTCTACAGGTTGGATTGCGGCAATAGCACCAATTGCATTTTCATTTGATGGATGGATTGTTTCAACTTCAATATCACATGAAATAAAAGATTCAAAAAGAAATTTACCAAAAGCACTTATAATAGCTCCAATATTCATATTAATAGTATATGTTTTATATTTTATTGGAATAAGTATATATATCGGGCCAGAAACAATTATGAGATTAGGAGATGCACATGTTGATTTAGCTGCAAACAATTTATTAGGTCCTTGGGGGGCAAAAATTGTATTAATATTTGTTATAATTTCAATTATGGGTACTATTAATGGGATAATATTAGGGATGATTAGATTGCCACATTCTTTAGCATTAAGAAATATGTTCCCTAAATCAAAAAAAATAATCAAAATAAATGAAAAATTATTAATGCCAGTTAACTCTGCAATAGTTGCATTTATTATAAGTTTTGTTTGGTTTATTGTTCATTATGTAACAACTAAGTTTGAATTATTACCAAATTCAGATATATCTGAAATTTCTATAGCAATGGGTTATACATTATATATACTTTTATATGTTAAAGTAATTCAACTAGGAAATAAAGGTGAAATTACTGGGGTGTGGAACTCTAAAATAAACCCTGTATTAGCAATAATAGGATCATTAATAATATTATTTGGAAGCATGGGTAACCAATTATTTTGGTTATATGCAGCTGTTTGTTTATCAATAATATTAGCAGCAATTTTATTCTGGAAAAAAACTGAAAAAACAATAGAAGGTTGTTTAGAATAGTTAAAGTACACAATTATATGTTTTAATTCATATAATTGTGTGCTTTTTTATTATATTAAAAAGTAGAAAATTTTATATAATGGGCGATTTATAGTAACAAAACAAATTTATTGAAATAATCTATATAGTGTATAGTATTAATTAAGGAGTCAAGATGTTTAAGGAGACAATTGATTGTATAGATGCAGGTTCTGAATTTTGTCCTTGTCATTTAGCTGAAAGTGGTGAATGTATACTTTGTTCACAATTACAAGGAAGTCATTTTTGTGATTGTCTAAATTGGAAAGGAGTTTGTATTTATCAAGAACTTTATAATAATGGTAATAAAGCTAAGGAGCAAAGAAAAACTTATACTTGCAAGGTATGTGAAAAAGTGTTGTGTCAAGATGATGTTCTTTTAATTAAATTTGAAGCACCACATAAATTAGTAATAGATTTAGCAAGACCAGGAAGCTTTATTTTTATAAGAAGTAATGAAGATGTTTATTTTGATGTTCCTATTTCTATTTTAGAATCTGATATTGAAACAAATATTATTTCCATAATGATAGAAATAAGGGGAGTTAAAACAAAGCAATTATTAAATATTGAAAAAGGAGGACTAATAACTATTAGAGGTCCTTATTGGAATGGAGTATTTGGATTAAAAAACATAGGAAAACAAAAAGATAATGATACTTTAGTAATTGCAAGAGGCATTGGAATGGCTCCTATGATTCCAGTAGTACAAAGGCTTGTGCAAAATGGAAATAAAGTTACTGTAATATTAGACAAATCACCTTTTAAGGACATTTATATAATGGAATGGTTAAATAAATTAAATATAGTTCCTCAAGAAATGAATTTAATTGAAAAGGGAAAGTTATCTCCTGAGGCTAAGGTAGCTATTAAATCTATAGTTAAATATAATAATATATCTTTAGTTCATATCGCAGGGGCAGATATATTAACTTACAATATTATAGAATATTTAGATTCTTTAGAAAGGCAAGATATTGATTTATCTTGTTGTAATAATTTTAAAATGTGTTGTGGAGAAGGTGTTTGTGGAGCATGCACAGCAAGATTTTCAGGTCATAGAGTAAAAAGATTTTGTAAAGTACAGGCTAGTCCAAGAGCTATATTTGAGGGGAGGAGATTAATATGAAGGTAATAATAATAGGTGGAGGATGGGCTGGATGTGCTGCAGCTTTAACAGCAAAGAAAGCTGGGGCAGAAGTCCATATTTATGAAAAAACAGATCTTTTACTTGGGCTTGGAAATGTTGGCGGAATAATGAGAAATAATGGACGTTATACAGCGGCAGAAGAATTAATTGCTTTAGGTGGTGGAGATTTAATTAAGTTAACTGATAAATGTGCAAGACATAAAGATATAGATTTTCCAGGTCATAAACATGCAACTTTATATGATGTAAATAAAATCGAAGGAGTGGTAAGGGATTATTTAAAGGAAAAGGGAATAAACCTCCATATGGAAAAAAGAGTGATGGATGTTGATTTTGAAAATAATAAGATAAATGGTCTTTTATTAAGTGATTATACCTATGTTAAAGGAGATGTATTTATAGAAACTACTGGTACTACAGGTCCAATGGGAAATTGTTTAAGGTATGGAAATGGATGCTCTATGTGTATTTTAAGATGTCCTGCTTTTGGACCAAGAATAAGTATTAGTGCAAGATGTGGAGTTTCTGATATTCAAGGAGAAAGAAATGATGATGTACTTGGTGCTTTTTCTGGATCTTGTAAACTTGCTAAGGAAAGTTTGTCTGATGATATAAGGAATAAGTTAGATAAGGATGGAGTTGTTGTATTAAGGGTTCCAGCTGAGGATATTAATTATGGTAAGCTTAATACTAAGGTATGTCAACAATATGCATTAAAGGAATTTGCGGAAAATGTAGTGTTGTTAGATACTGGACATGCTGTATGGTTGGATTTGCAATAATTGGAATGAATCTGGAAGTAGAGAATCTACTTTTTTTCTACGTCTCCACTTCCAATGAAATATACTGTTACATTTTGAGTATTTCCATCCCATAGAATCTTATCTACTAAAACACCTATTAGAAGTCTTTGTTCATTAGAATCTAGTTCTCTTATATCAGCACACTTTTCTAGTAAGCTTTCTATAAAGACTAGGTCTAATTTCTTATAGTTTGAATCTTCTATCTCTTTTGATATTTCATCTAGTTGTTTCTGTAACTCTTGCATTTCATTTTTAGCGGATCTTATTCTTTGTATTATTATATCGTCTAGATCATCAGCAACTGCTAATTTATCTACTAGATTGTTTAGAATTTTTTGTTTGGCATACATTTCTTTTTGAATTGCATTTTGCTTTAGTTTTACATCTTTATTTTTCTTTACTGCGTCATTTTTCCTTTTTAAGCTTTGGATATAGCTTTTCTTATTTTTGCCTAGATTTTCTAGCTCTAGGAGTAATAAATTTTCTACCTCTTCTACCTTTAAATTTTTATTTTTGCATAGTTCACTTTTTGATTTCTTTTTTAATGAGCAGGAGTAGTAGTATTGTCTTTTTCCTGTATCTTTTTTTATATTTCCATGAACTACCTGCATGTAGTTATTACAGTGAGCACAATAAATTTTTCCAACAAGTTTTGCATTGTGGGTTCTTGCCTTTTTAGGGAAAGAACCTCTATTGCCCTTAAATTGCTCTTGGACTGCAATCCATTTATCTGCATCAATTATGCCAGGGCAATCACTTATTGCAGCTATCCAATTTTCTTTATCATTTGATATTTTAGTTGTTTTTCCGTTTCTAGTTACTTGCTTTGTCTTATTGTAGCTAAGATAGCTATGTTTGCCATCAGGTTCACCATATACATTCCATCCGTCATCCTCAAGCCACCTCTTAAGTTCAGGGGAGCTTATTGCATAAACAGGATTGCTTAAGATTACCTTTAATGATGTTTTTTCAAGAAGGATATTTTTATTTGATTTAATGTTGTGAGAAGCAAAGTAAACTTCTGTCTTATGTAATGATCCTTCTCTTAGATAGGTATCATAAATTAAGTTAACTAATTGTAGTTCTTCATCATTTTTTACAAGCTTAACTAATTTTCTTTCATTACCTTCTTTATCAATATAAGATGAGCTTTCACTATTAAAGCCAAGTGGAGTTCTACCTCCAGACCATTTTCCTGACTTAGCTAGTTCAACCATATTATCCTTTACACGCTCAGCAATGGTTTCACGCTCTAGTTGGGCAAATACTGATGCTATGTATATCATAGCCCTTCCCATTGGAGTAGTTGTATCAAATTGTTCCTTAATACTTATAAAGTCAACTCCATAACTTTGAAGCTCTTCTAAGGTAGTGGAGAAGTCTGATACATTTCTACTAATTCTATCAAGCCTATAGCAGATTAAAATATCAAATTTTTCTTTTTTTATATCACTAAGAAGCTTTTGGAACCTTGGCCTGTTTATATTTCCACCAGAAAATCCTTCATCTTCATAAATGATATATTCAAGGTCATTATTTATATAATGAGTCTCTATATAGTCCTTACACATTTGGATTTGGTTTACTATGGAATCACCTTTTCCTGTATATTTACTTTTTCTTGAGTAAATAGCAATTTTCATCTAATCACCTCGGTTTAGTATATGCAATATTATCATAAATTAAATATATTTTAATTTTATTTTAATAAGTTCTATGGGTAAATTTTCTATAGTAGCCATTTCTTCAATTGTATTATGTTTATATTCATGTTTCTCTTAGTAGACTTTATAAATAGTAAAAAGCTAACTCAAAAAGAAATGGATAAAAAGTTAGGATACCCTGAGCTATTATTCTAAGATTGAACTTGGACTAAGAAATCCAAGCTATAATTTTATGGAGAAATTTAAAGCTAACTTTGGTCATGAGTGTATTTATGAGATTTTTTTAGAAGAAATAACACATAACGTGTGATTATGTATTTCAGTGTAACAAGAAGAAGTGTACAAGCATAGTATAGATTATTAATTTATAGGAGGCGAGATAGTGACGATTACATGTATTTATCCAGAGGATATGAGTATTTTAGAAAACAAGTTAATAGATACATTAACAGATATTGCAATACAAAAGTTTACTTCTGAGGAAATAGATTTAATTGTTGATTATCTTGAAGAAAATGATTGTAAGTACTTCGATTAACTTATGAAAAATTGGCTAATTAGCCTTAAGCAATAAGGATTAATTTTAATGAAGAGTTACATTGAAAATATAAAGTTTGAAATAGAGATTTTAAGCAATATGATGATTTGGATTAGGGTTGATTTCAGTGCTCTTAAAGGTGAAGAGGTTACATGGTTGAATTAAGAGATATTAATACTTTGAAATTAGTTTTAGAACTAGAGTGAAGGGAATATGTAAAAGGCACATACCTTACAGAAGAAGAATTTAGTAAAATACAAGTTTCTAAAAATGGGACAAGATTTTAGATGTATTAAAGGCTCTGGTACACTTAAGATTTTGGAGATTAAAATATGAAAATAATATTTTTACAGGTAAAAAGACACATTGACAATCCGGCAAGATTAATCTCAATGTGTCTTGATGAAAAGTTTAATAAAACTCTCTATTTTTATTATACAATAGGGAGTTTTCTCTGTAAATAAACAGATAAACTGTTTTTTAAAGGTACTTAATTTAAGGCCTTTGGGAGCTTGTAATAGGTATTATCTTTAGAACGTTATTTAAATTTAAGAAATAAAGTTATAGGGGTAAAGGGTATGGCTATTAGAGAGAAAAGATTTCTATGTGGTAAATATTTAGAAGTAGAAATATATCCTATTTCTAAATATGAACAAAAGAAGAGTAGATCAAAGAAAAAGAAGGAGAGCAGAAAAGAACAAAAGAACCTGAATGATAAAAATGCAAGAAAGAATTTAAGAAGAAGAATTCATGCTAACTTTGATAATAAAGATTTAATAGTTAGTCTTAGTTATGATGCAGCTAATCTTCCAAATAGTGAAGAGGCTGCTATTGGTGATAGAAATAATTATATTAGGAGAATTAAAAACTTTAGGAAGAGGAATGGGCTTGATGAATTAAAATATATAGCAGTTTTAGAATATAGAGAAGCTACAGATGATAAAAGAACAAAAACAAGAATCCACCATCATATTATAATATCTGGAATGGATAGAGATAAGGCAGAAGAACTATGGGGAAAGGGCACAGCTAATGCAAATAGAATGCAAGCTAATGAACGAGGTTTTGAAGAACTAGCAAATTACCTTTCAAAGGATCCTAGAGGGAAGAAACGATGGAGTCAATCCAAGAATATAATTATACCCATGCCAGAAATTAATGATTATAAGTATTCAAATAAAAAATTATATGAGCTATCACAAAACCAAGGGGAAAGAGAAGTCTTTGAGAAGCTTTATCCTGGGTTTATTTATACTGGAAATGATGTTGTGTCTAATGATGTTGATGGTGGTATTTATGTTTATATAAAGATGAGAAGATTAGAGTAGTATATATAATTATAAATCTACTATATATGTATTATCGTGGGCTTTTATTATGTCTATAAAAGAACTATTGTTCTAATGTTTGAAAAACGATGTTGTTTTTCAAATGGCAAGATGGTAATATATTATTTAGGAGGCGATATTATTGTCGAAGGGTGGCAAGCGTAATAATAGCGGAAGAAAAAAGATAGGTATGGTTATTAATATAAGAGTAGAAGATGATATAGTTTATAGAATTGATAATGAATTTGAAGGAAAAAGTAGAGCAGAAAAAATAAGAGCTTGTTTAAAGAAAGGATTAGATACTACTAATGGAAAGAATAAAATATAAAAAAAGACATTTAAAAACAGTAAGTCTATTTGCAGGAGCTGGTGGACTAGATTTAGGTTTTTTGAATGCAGGCTTTGATATAGTATGGGCAAATGATATAGATAAATATGCATATGAATCTTATAGACATAATATATCTGACCATATTGTATTAGGAGATATAAATCAATTATTAAATAAAATACCTTCTCATGATGTTTTAATTGGAGGATTTCCTTGTCAACCATTTAGTATGATGGGACAACAATTAGGGTTTGAAGATGAAAGAGGGACATTATTTTTTACTATAGAGCAAATAGTGAGAACTCATAGACCTAAAATTATCGTATTAGAAAATGTTAAAAATTTAGAAACACATAATGGAGGAGAAACATTTGCTAGAATGCAAAGGATTCTGAGAGATGAATTATTAGATGATAATGGATTAGGATATAGTGTTTTTTATCAAGTGTTAAATAGTGCAGATTTTGGAATACCTCAAACTAGGCGTAGAGTTTTTGTTGTTGCTTTTGACAGAGGATATTTCAATAATATTGATATTAACTTTGAATTTCCACAACCAATAGAATTACAACAAAATTTAAAGGATATATTAGATGATAGTGTAGATAAAAAATATTTTTTAAGTGAAAAAATATTACCTACAATACTATCTCATGGGACTGGAAATTACTATTCTAAATCAGAAATAGATTTAAAAATTGCAAGACCTTTGTGTGCAACAATGCATAAAATGCATAGAGCTTCACAAGATAACTATGTTACAGATGTGGAAAATAGAAGGAAATTTGAAGATACTGAAGAAAAAAGAATATCTAATGTTAGAAGATTAACACCTAACGAATGTAGAAAACTACAAGGATTTCCAAGTGAGTGGGAAATAAATGTATCTGATACTCAAGCATATAGACAATTCGGAAATGCTGTTACTGTTGATGTAGCGTATAATGTAGCAATGCAAATTGTTAGAACATTAAATATTACACTAGAGATAGAGGGATAAAAGATGAGTGAAATAAATAAGTCAGCATTTAGTTTATTTGACAATATAAACAATATAAACACTTTAACTGAAAAGAAAAGGATAAAAGCTATATTAAAAGATTTTACAGATTGTATATGTGAATTATATGGGATAAATAAAAATAATGAAATACATAATGTTAGAATAAATAGTAGTGTAATTGAATTTTTAATACAGTTAGGAATAATAAATAATTCATTTGAGATTAATGTATTAAATAATTTGTTAGGAAATGATTATAATACATTTATATCTATAATTAACAAATTTTTAGATTTAAATGTAAAGGTAGATGATTTTCTAAAAAAATATATGGATTATTACAGAAAAGACAGTGTTAAAGCTTATTTACAGGATAATGAAAGTCCAACACTTGTAGATTTTTTCTGTGGAGCAGGAGGTATGAGTTTAGGGTTCTCACAGAATGGATTTAAGGTGCTTTTAGCGAATGATATTGAAGCTGTTTGTACAGAAACATATTCATTTAATCATTTAGAAATTCCTAGAGATAGAATTATTACTGGAGATATAAAGAGTATTGTAGAGAATGTAGATGAATATGTAAAAGATAATGTTGATGTTATAATTGGTGGTCCACCATGTCAAGGATTTTCAATGGCTAATAGACAGAGAATAATAGATGATCCAAGAAATATTCTTTATAAATATTATGTGAAAGGTGTAGAAAAATTAAAACCAAAGTTCTTCGTTATGGAAAATGTCAAAGGAATGTTGAGTGTAGCAGAACAAGTTAAAGAAGACTTTCATAATTTAGAGGGTGAAGATTATGATGTAGCATACCATTTGTTTAATTCAAAAGAATTTTCTGTGCCTCAAAATAGGGAGAGGCTTATTTATATTGGTATAAGAGCAGATATAAGTAAAAAAATAAATAAAAGTGCCCAAGATATTATTCATGAAATAGAAAATAATAATCAGAATATAAAAAACTATGTTTTAGAAAATGCAATTGCAGATTTAAGAGAATTACAACCTTTAACAATAAAAAATGCAACTGAATTAGATACTGAGGAATCTGGAAGAAAAATAGAGCGAAACAGAGTAGATATAAGTTCAGATTATGTTAAACTAATAAATCAAAATAGGTTTAGTAAATTAATATTTAATCATAAAGCTCGATATAATAATGAAAGAGATATAGAGATATTTAGAAGAATGTTACCAGGTGATAAATCAGATAGTGAAAGAATAGCGGATATTATGCCATATAAAAGCAGAAATGATATTTTTAAAGATAAATATTACAAATTAAAACCAAATGAAGTATGCAAAACGATAACTGCACACATGAAATTCGATTGCAATATGTATATTCATCCATATCAATCAAGGGGGTTAACACCAAGAGAAGCAGCGAGAGTTCAATCTTATCCAGATGACTATATGTTCTTAGGGTCTTATACTAAAACTTATATGCAAGTTGGAAATAGTGTTCCACCATTAATGAGTAGGCAAATAGCAAGAGTTATTAAGAATAACATTAATTTAACATTATAGTATTGAATTAATTAGTGACAGAGTATATAATTCTCCTATAAAAGGGGGGATTATATGCTTAATAATAGTAAACTTATAACAATAAATGATTATGTAAGTTTGGTGCAAAGTTTTCTTAAAAAAATAGGGACTGATGAATCGATAATAGAACAGATAAGAACAGAGGAGTTTGAAAAAGGATTATATATTAAACTGCCAGATGTATGTGTACTAAATCATAGCAATAGATTAGATGGAAGTAGTAGCCATCAAACACATATACATATAACAAGCAGAAATATGAATTTCTTTTATAATGAAGAATATATATATTCAATAAAAGAATCAACAGATGATATTGAAATTCCAGTAGTAGTAATTAATACTAATATTGACTATTTACAAAAGTCTAGATATCTTAGACGCAATAGTAGGATGGAAGAAAGTGAAGTTGAATCTACTAATAGGTCATATTTTATAGAGACTAATACAGTAAAAAAAATATCTAAAAGAAATAATCAATCACCACAAGTTCAGTTATCTAAAAAAAGAAAAGATGGGAAAGAATTTAAAATAATAAGAGATATTACTTTTACAAGAGATATAATGTTATTTTTAAAGTATAAAGGTAATGAGGAGCGATATTTATTAGTCGTTATTCCATCTACTGATTACACGGTATATGACGAAAGTGGTATTTGTGAAGAGCTTGAAGTACAATCTAGAATAGGACAAACTATAGATGCTAATATTAATAAGGTGAGTACAATATTAGAAGAGAATTCGGAATACAGAAGTGATATTAATCAAGATAAGGAATTAAAGATAAATGTTAATCAATTAGAAGAGAATGAAGTAAAACTCGTGCAGGTACAACCTAGTTATAAGGAAATTCCTAATAGTGAAAACAGAAAAAATGTAGTAAATAAAAAAAGAGACTATAGAGACTATATTGATGATGCAGAAAAGAAAATAATTATTGGAAACTTTGGTGAAAAACATATTTTAAAATTAGAAAAATTAAAACTTGAATTAAATGGTTATGGAAGTTTAGCTGAGAAAGTTAAGTGGATATCTAAAGAAGATGATAGTAAAGGATATGATATATTATCATATGAAGTAATTAATAATGAGATTATCACTAAATATATAGAGGTTAAAACAACTATAGGAGTAGATAAACCTTTTGAGATAAGTAAAAATGAAATAGAGATGTCTAAAATCTTAAGTGTTGAGAAAAATTCAAAGTATGTTATAGCAAGAGTTTTCAATATAAATATAGAAATGGGAACGGCTGAGTATTATTTTGTAGATGGAGAGATTGAAGAAAGTTTTAATTTAATACCAACAGTTTATAAGGCATATTATAAAAAGAAATAGTTTTAATAACATTAAATTATATATGGAGAAAGATATAATTTAAATAACTGAATTTCCTCAATAGAATGATAAAAATGGTTGTTATATAGATGATAATTGTGATTTAGAGGACATAGCAAGTTATCTTATGATGAAGTAATTAAATACAAGTTTTAAGATAAAAAGAAATAAAAATGAATTAATAATAGAGCATACACAAGAAGTGACTAAATACAAGAAAATTTATTTGTTTAATAATTTAGGGAGTTTAATAGAAGAAGATTTAAAGATATTTATAATTAATGATAATGACTACAATATAATATCTTTAGCAGAAGAATATTAATAGAAAAGTGGGTGCTAAAGAAGGAATGGTACAAATATAGTACTAGTTACCAAAAAGGGGCTGTATCAAAATAATATTTGATACAGCCACTTTTGACTAGTTAAGATCCCATTTTGTAACTTCTCTTTGTACAACTTGAGCACTGTATTTACTAATTAATGCACCTTTACTTGTTACAAAGATATTGCTTGCGATAATGGTGTCCATTAGGGCTATTACATCTGTGTTTGTAAGTCCAGGTTTCACATATGAAATTGTAATTGAACTCTTTTCACCACTCTCACATATAAAGACCATTTGTAATGAATATTCCATGGCTTCTTCTCCTTTCTATAAGATTTTGATTAATAAAGCTAAGCGTTGTCTACTAGTACAGAGATTTCATTAACTAAGGTGTCTCTAGTTGGGTTAGCTAAGACTAACTTAATTGCATCTGCAACGGTTGCTAAAGCTTCTGGTGTAGCATCTCCGTTAATACCTGAAAAATTCTTTTTCTTGTATTATGGATTACCATCTTTATCAATACCGCTTTGTACTTCAATACTTAAAGTAGTTGTTTTTAATTCTTTTGAAATTGCCATTTGTTTCACCTCCTTGTAGCTTGGTATTTAATATATATGGTTTAAAAAGAAGAAATCAAAAGTTAATAATAAAATATAAAAAATCTGATAAACTTTTGGCCTATCAGATTTTTTATATTATGCGGCTTTGTCTTTTTCATCTTTTACAACAGCACCTAATTTTACTGAAACAATGGTATTTAATGTATTTATACTATTTGATAGTGAAATAAGTTGCTTTTCTAGTCTAATCAATAGATAGGCAGTAATAGCTATTGGGAAGCTAGTACTGACTATTGATGATATAAGAGCTAAATTTTTCATGATATCACCTCCAAATAATATATATGGTTTTGAAGCAGGGAGTATAGGTTGTTTGTTTATAAAAAAATAGATCAGTAAGTTTTCGTTTAAGCTAGAATAATCTTGGTGTATAATAGTAGGAGAAAAATAATAAATATTTATTTGAGGTATTGGCTATGGATACATTTATTCCTAGATATAGATATAAATTTAAAGATGAATTACCACATGGAGATAAAAGATATATTTTAACTTATGTTAAGCAGATGATTAGTGAGTTTGTTTATGATATGGGAAATTTGGAAAATAATCCATTTGCTTTTCCAGAGGTACAAACATTACTTGATGGCATTACTGTTGGTGGCCATAAGTTAAGTGATCAAAATCAAATACTAAATATAAAGTTATCATGGGATTATGTTGTTAATTTGAGTAGAACAAATTCTTTAGAGTTAAACAAAGAAGTTATTTGTGATATTCATGGTAAAGTTGCTAAAGATGAGGCATTAATAGTAGGTGACTTTAGAAAGGGTAACATTGGAATTGCAGGTACTGTTGAATATAAGTGTATTAATTATGAGGATTTAGAGGAAGTATTTAAAGCTGATATAGATAAAATAAATTCTATAGATAATTTACTTGAAAAAGCTATTATACTTAATCTATGGCTATCTTACTGTCAGTTCTTTTATGATGGAAATGAGAGAACAGCTAGACTTTCATCAAACCTTATCCTGTTATCAAATGATATAGGAGTACTTTCTATACCAGCTAGATATAAGGTTGAGTATAATAAATTAATGCTAGATTTTTATGAAACTTTAGAAGCTGATGAAGTAATAAAGTTTATATTAGAAAAATGTATAACGTTTTTTGATGGATTTAACTATAAAAAATATAATGAATTAATCTAAGGTGTTAAAATAAATCCTCTCATACACAGTTAAACTGCAAAAGAGAGGATTTACTTTTAAAAAGGAAACCTTTAAAAAAATTTCATTTATTATTATCTTGTAATCTTAATCTTTATTTTATTTCATAAAAATCTATTTAACTATTTATTATCACTGAAGATATAAAAGAATTTTTTAAAAGCTCTAAATTATAGTCCTACGGACAGTAGCAGTCCACTTTTTCAAAGTTAACAGAGTAGAAGTTTGGCTTACGCCAAACCACTAAAACAAAAGTGCTAACGCACCTTTTATATTTATAATAATATTTTGTTTTGCTTTATTTTTAATTATTATTTTTATTGATTATGTTAGTAACTATTACTATTTAAAAGTGTTATTCCTAATATTACTCATACTATTGAAGCTACTAGTATACTGAAAATTTATACTTTGGGGCCCTTATCCACCACCCGAAATAGTACAGGATATTACCTTTACTATCTAAGGCAGTATAAGTCTCTTAAAATGAAGCAAGCATTATATTACCTAAGATAGTAATAGGATTAATCTAGTCCTATTTAGGGTACCCGGTGGGGGCTATTATTTAATCTGCAACCTTCCATAATGGAAGCTCTAAATAAATATAATAGGGCGTGCCCCAAACCCTAGCAGCTAATCTATTTGTGTTAATTTTAACCATTTCTAATCACGAAACTGTGCCCATTTGGACAGGTAGGACAGGTATTCTTCCATTACATATTTTAATGACAGGTAGCCTTACTAGTCCTAAAAATATATAATTCCAAAATACTATTCCTACTAGTACACCTTAGACAGGTAAAAAAATCTTACTACTTAAATGACTTTTGGGTACAGGTTGCCTAACTAGTACGCCAAAAGTCATTTATCCTGCAATCTTTTTTTACTAGCCTAAGGAGGGGCTTTTACTTTTATTTAGCAGTCCACTTACAGCTACGCTCACATGGACAGAGTAGAAATAATTTTTTCAAAATTCTAAATTTAATTTTACATATGTAACACTTAAATATTAGTCTTTTTTTAAAAGCGTTGAAATATGAGTAACCACTGGAAAACACAGAGTTTTAAAAGAAGAAGTATAAATTATTAATAGTTGATAAAATTGTTTTAATATTACTATAATTTATATATAAATTATAGTAATATTAGTTATATAATGCGAGTAAAGTAATATATAGATAATATAGTCTAAAGTTTGGATGGTGATATTATGAATAACATATTTTTAAAAGAACCTTGGTTAAAATGGGCAATTGAGATACAAAGTATTGCACAATGTGGATTAACATATACAAAAGATATATATGATAAAGAACGATATGAGCAATTAAGAAATATTGCAGCTGAAATGTTAAGCTATAAAACAGATATTCCTATTGATAAAATAAAAACTTTATTCTGTAATGAAAGTGGTTATCAGACCCCTAAATTAGATACTAGAGCAGTAATTTTTAAAGATGAGAAAATATTACTTGTTCGTGAGAACAACGGATTATGGTCACTACCTGGTGGTTGGGTAGATGTTTTAGAATCAATAGAATCAAATACTATAAAAGAAGTAAAAGAAGAATCTGGGCTTGATGTTACTGCAAAAAGAGTTATTGCTATTCAAGATAGAAATAAACATAATAAACCGTTATATCCTTATGGAGTGTGTAAGGTTTTTGTTGAATGTGAAGTTACTGGTGGAGAATTTATTGAAAATATAGAGACTATAGAGATGAATTATTTTTTAGTTGAAAACCTTCCAAATCTTTCTGAAGAAAAGGTTACATCTAAACAAATCGAAATGTGTTTTGAAGCTAAAAATAATCCAAATTGGCAAGTAATGTTTGACTAATATATAGATGTATTTAAGGGGAGAGATATATGATAAAAGCAGTTATATTTGATTTAGATGGTTTATTAATTGATAGTGAGATAGTTTCATATAAAATCTATAAAGAAATATTAAACCAATTTGGACATAGCTTTTCTATTGAAGAATACGCTCAAAATTTTAGCGGAAAAACAGAAGTTAAGAATGTTACAAATTTAATAGATACATATAATTTACCGTGGACTGTTGAGGTAGGATTAGACAACGTATTAAAAGTTGAAGATAAGTTTATTAATGAAGGTATTGATTTAAAGACTGGAGTAAAAAAATTATTAACGTATTTAAAAGATAAAAATTTAAAAATTGCTATTGCTTCATCAAGTACAAGAGATAGAGCATTAACGATATTGAGACAGCATAACATTGTTGAATACTTTGATGAATTTGTATTTGGTAATGAGATTGAAAAAGGAAAACCAAACCCAGATATTTTCTTAAAAGCTTGTGATAAAATTTCAGTAAATCCAGAAGAGTGCTTAGTTTTAGAAGATAGTGAATCAGGAATTCAAGCAGCATATTCAGCTAATATTCCAGTAATATGTATACCAGACATGAAAGTTCCAAATCAATATTATTTGAATATGACAAAAGCAGTATTATCTTCATTAGAAGAAGTTATTTATTATTTATAGAGTAGATTTAATGAACAATTTTAATAAATAACGAACTAAAAGTATAAATAAATTTATAAGTCCTTTTTAAATATATTATTTAAAGCTTTGGTATAATAATGAATATTCCTATAATATCAAGAATATGGATTGTTTTACAGAAATAAATTTTCATAAAACTTTATATTTAATTTTTGAAGAAAATTTCCGCTCTGTCCCATGAGTAGTGGGACTGTAACGTGAAAAGTAATTGCAAAGGGGGACTAGCTTTCTAGCAATTGACAAAAAGGTACTAGTAAGGCTACGAGGGCACTGAAAAAGTGCCTTTCGGAATAAAAGACCTAAAAAATTTTTTTAAGACAATTTTTTAGGTCTTTTA
>ERZ773239.594-NODE-594-length-36206-cov-15.050787_pt1 | contig 36206 bp, 39 predicted proteins | sample MGYA00580521_ERZ773239 | MGnify/ENA primary metagenome ERZ773239 (study PRJEB29015, sample SAMEA2737801) | human gut metagenome | biome: human gut; feature: human-associated habitat; material: faeces | place: China | collected 2012 ... | reverse complement strand
CTTCTGCTTCTGCTTCTGCTTCTGCTTCTGCTTCTGCTTCTGCTTCTGCTTCTGCTTCTGGCGCATTGTTTATTATTTGCTCTAAATTGTCAACTCTTTCTATGATATTTATTTCTTTTTCTTCATTTTCAAGCTTTAATTCTTCTTTTTCTATTGAAATTTCATCTAAAGTATCTACTATTTTTTCATCTTTATTTATTACGTTTTCTTTAATTTCTAAAACTTTACTCTCCTCTGATTTTTTCTTAAAACGGTTAAAAAACTTTTTTAACAACTTATTATTCCTCCTAAAACTAGTTAATACTTATTTATAATGTCATATTATATATTACTAGAATATGTGTTGTTAGTAAACCAAAGTATTATGTAATTTTATTTTTAATAAAAAATAAAAGACAATATATTTAATGGTTATAGCCATCAAGTATATTGCCTTTTACCAAAGCTTATGCTTTTGCCTCTTTTTGATTTTTATCAAATAACTATTATTGACCAATTAGTTTATATGCTATCTATTGGTAATTAACATCAGATACTAATCGCCATATATTAAATTGAGGTATATTTAATATATCTTAGTTATTTAATATGATATCTATTGATATCTCATCAACAGTACTCCCAATAGATACTAGTAAAAGGTAAGGTTTTTCCTTGCTTTTATCTAGTGAGTCCTGTTGGTATTATAATATGCAATTTTATCTTTTATATTCATACTTTAAGTAATTTAATTTTTATACTAGTTATTCTACTAAGCATACTGAAATTACTATATAAAGTTTTTAACTAGCAAAATGTAGCTTGTTAAACTATAGTATTTTCACATAACAATATTTAACTAGCACAATAAGTTAACTATATAATTCATATATATCAGAAAACTCTAATTCTATTTTGTCTATATCTATCTCATAGTTATACTCATACTTATCACCTTCTAATTTTTCATTTGGTAATAGTATTTCAAATTCAGTTCCATTTTCTCCATCACTATCTAAGTATATTTCACCGTTATTTAATTCAACGATTGATTTTACTATACTAAGACCTATTCCACTACCTTCATTTAATCTGGTTAATGATTTATCTCCTTGAACAAATCTTTCAAATATCATACCTTGTATACCTATAGGTATCCCTATACCATCATCTTTTACGATTATATGTACCCATTGTTCATCTTTATATAAATTAACGACTATATTACCATTTTCTTTTGTAAACTTTATAGCATTTGATAATAAATTAAGCATAGCTCGTTCTATCATAGATGAATCACATTTTATTATATGTTCTTCAATTTCAGTATCAAATACTATATTTATATTTTTATTTTCTGCATAATTTACTACAGAAAGTGTTATATCTTCAATAACTCTTACAATATCACAGTTTACAAATTTAGGTTTAGTAAATCCTACATCTATTTTTGTTATATCAACTATGTTGTCTATAAGCCTTAACATACGTTTACAATTTATTTTTAAACACTGTTTATGTTCTTCATATATTTCTCTAAAGTTAACTGACATATCACTACTTTTAAAGTCTAAAAGTTGAACTGTGGAGTAAAAAATATTTAATGGCGTTCTTAATTCATGTGATATATTTGCAAAAAACTCATTTTTAACTTCTTCATGCTTTTTTATTTTTTCATATTCTATTAAGTATCTTTCTGCTCTTAGTTTTGAAGATATATCCTTGAATATAATTGTATAATTATTTTCTTCAGATCTAGTATAAATATTTTGAATACTACACTCTAAAGTCATATCTAATGATGGTATATATATATTGCCTTTCCATCCTTTATATTTTTTTACAGAATTGTTAATTTCAAAGATTAAATCTTTATCTACTTCATTCATTCTTTTAGTTATAACAGATTCAACTTTTTTATCTTTTTCGCATGGATTTTTAAACATAAAGTTTTTAACGGTTTTATTTGCAAATTTTATTTTTCCATTTTCATCATATATAACTATACAACTATACTTATTTTCATCTACTAACTTATAAAAGACATTAAGTTTATTCTCTAACTCTTTATTTCTTTTTATACTTAATATAAGTTCTAAAAATAAACCACCTATAAGTATAATAAATCCCATATATGTTATTGAGATAGATGATAATTTTATAACACTCATTGGATTTATAGCTCCTACTATTGCATAACAAGCTTTCACTCCAAATAAAAATATACTAGAGCTTATGACAGAGTATATATATTCTCTTTGACTTATACTCTTTACTAAATATGTCGTCGATACCACTAAATATAATATTATTAAAAATATATTGTACCTTATAAAGTAACTTTCTTTATTTGTAAAAATCAAACCTTTATTTTCTAATATCCCTATAAAGAAAGCTATTGTAGCTACTATTAATATAGAGCTAATCTTATTAGACATTATTATGTTTTTAATCTTATTAAATGAAGAAATACTTATTACTAATATACTTATTCTAAGTAATGATGTACTTATCGTAATATATCCATCTATGTACTTAGCTGAATTTATTAAATTCATATTATCTAAGTTTCCAAGGGATATATCTATAAAAAATACAACATACATAAGAGATATAATAAAAAGTTCTTCTTTTTTTGTACTATTATAGCACATTATACAACTACCAATTGCAAGACCTGCTAAAACTAAATTAAATAACCTTATAAAAGATATTACATTCATATACTGTAACTCTTCTACTTTTAGTAGGCAAAATAATCTATTCATATATAAAATTCCTATTATTAAAGTTAAAGACATTATAATAAATGTAGATAAATTATTTTGTATTTTTACAGTTTCTTTTTTAAATTTATTTATATTGTACATTTACATACAACCCTTCCCCTATCTTTATTTTACACAATCTATTTTTATTAAAATTATATAAAATTTTATTTTATATATTAGTTTTAATAAAAATAGATTCCCCTAAATAAAATCTAAGTATTTCGATTAAAGTATACATTTATTATACATTTTTTATTCTTTTTTTTCAAATTTTTCCATAATTTAGTAATATTTTTAAATTAATAAAGCAATTTTGATATAATATATAAATTAATATATTTTCCTGTAAAATATTATTAAATATTATTCTATATTATCCAAATAATATTTAATATATTTAAGTCTATAATGAGGAGATTTTTATTATGATAGATAAGTTAAAATTTTTAAAAGGAAAAATTAAAGAGTATATAAAGTTTAATATTATAGGTACTAGTAACTTTTTAGTTTCTCAAGTTTTTTATATTATACTTTTTATGGTATTTAAGTTAAACTATATTCTAGCTTATACCATAACTAGTATACTTAGCATTATTGCTTCTTACTTTTTAAATTCAAAGTTTACATTTAAAAGTGAAAGCTATTCAACTAAAAAATTTTCTTTATCAGTTTTAGTTTATATTTTTGAATATATTCTTAATATGGGAATTATAATTTTTTTAGTTAAAATACTTGGTATAAATGAAATAATAGCACCTTTAATAGCACCTATATTTTCTACTCCACCTGTATTTTTCTTAATGAGAGCTGCTATAAAAAATAATGAATAAACTTATTTTAGGTTTAAATGTGTGTTACTAGTACTATTAATTAAATTTAAAATAACTTTTATTATAAATATAATTGGTAAAAAATAAAAACCTATGAATTTAGAATAAATTTCTAGATTCATAGGTTTTTATTTTTAAAATAATGAATTAAATATATTATTTAATATTTGAGTATGCTCATTAAAGATATTAAATCCTATTAATATAAGTATGATTCCTCCTACTAATTCTGCATATCCGTTGAATATATCATCTACTTTATTTCCTACAAATACGCCAACTACACATACTAAAAATGTTATGATACATATTATTGAAGCTGCTGGTATTATACTTACATTTAAAAATGCAAAACTTATCCCTACTGCTAAAGCATCTATACTAGTAGCTACTGCAAGCATTATTATCTCTTTGTTAGATAAATCATCTACATCAGTTGTATCGCTAAACTCTAGTTCAGATGCATTTTCTTCTTTTCTATCATCAAAAAAGCCTTTTATCATATTAAATCCTATAAATCCAAGTAATATAAATGCTATCCAATGGTCTATAGATTTTATATAGCTTTCAAAGCTTATACCTAAAGCCCATCCAAGAAGTGGCATCGCCCCTTGAAATACTCCAAATGCTAAAGCCATCTTTAATGCTGTAGATTTTTTTAAATTTTTAATTGTCATACCTTTTGTAATAGACACTGCAAATGCATCCATAGATAATGCAAATGCTGTAAATATAAGTGCTATAAAATTCATACATTTCCTCCTAAAACTTATTTTATAAACGCAAAAAACGAGACTCATGCATGCTAAATAAACATGCATGAGTCTCGTTTTTTAATACTAGACCAGACTTAAAGTCATTATGTTGATCTAGTAACACTTATCGTGCAAACTACTCCCTCAGCAAAACTAGAAAGTATTATATATTTAAATAGTATAATGCTAATTTAACATAATTACAATATCTAATTTTTTATTTTCTAAAGTTATTCTAGTCACTTTTTTAGATATTATACATAAAGTTTAACATAATAAAGTATTTATAAAAAATTTGGCTTCGCTTGAGCGACGTGTCGGCGAAACATTTTAAGCCTCGTGTGGTCGATATTTTTTATTTCGCCAATGATATATACTTGCTCACGCTACAGATACATCCATTGCCCAAAAATAAAAAGAGAGATTAAATCTCTCTTTTTTACTCTGCTAATTCAAGATATCCACTTGGATGGAAGTAGTATATTTTAGCATCATCTTTATTTACAAACATTCCTAAATCTGTATCTGCATCCATTAAAAACACATATCCTTCTAAACCTTTTTCTTTTAATGCTGCAAAATCATTTTCTGTTCCTTGGTATATGTATTTAACGTTAGGGTTATACATTGATAATAATTCTTCAGCTTCTTCTTTATTTAATTTATTTATAACTTGTACTTCTACATTATTAGTTTTATTTATATTCTTTGTTGTATCTTGTGCAAAAACTGTGTCTCCTATATTACTAGTCGCTAATAGTCCTGCACATATTAATGATAATGTTATAATTGCTTTTTTCATATAAATCACGTCCTCTTAAGTATTATTTATGTAATTTATTTTTATTATTTCTTCTATGATTTAATATTATCACTAAATATTATTAAATAACAGTTACACACTTGTTACCTTAGATTACAAATTCGTAAACTTGGTTACAACGGTGTAACAATTTATTGTAGAAAAAGGATATAAAAAATACCTTGATAAAAATCAAGGTATTTTAATATTATAATTTTAATGATGCACCTTCCCAGTCTTTAAGGAAGTTTTCTATTCCTTTATCTGTTAAAGGATGTTTAGTCATTTGAGTTATAACTTTGTATGGAACTGTAGCTATATCTGCTCCCATTCTAGCAGCTTGTGCTACATGTATTGGGTTTCTAACACTTGCAACTATTATTTCTGTTTCTATAGCATTAACATTGAATATATCAACTATTTCTTCTATTAATGAAAGGCCATCTTGACCTATATCATCAAGTCTTCCTACAAATGGACTTACATAAGTAGCTCCTGCTCTAGCAGCTAATAATGCTTGAGTTGCTGAGAATATTAATGTTACATTTGTTTTTATTCCCTTTTGAGATAATATTTTAGTTGCTTTTAATCCTTCTAATGTCATAGGTAACTTTATAACTATGTTTTTATGTATTTTAGATAATTTATCTGCTTCTTCTACCATTCCTTTATGGTCTAAGCTTATTACTTCTGCACTTATAGGACCATCAACTATCGTACTTATTTCTTTTACTACTTCTATAAAGTCTCTTCCTTCTTTAGCTATAAGAGATGGGTTTGTAGTAACTCCACATATAACTCCTAATTCATTAGCTTCTTTTATTTCTTCTATGTTTGCTGTATCTATAAAAAATCTCATTAAAGGCCTCCATAAGTTTTATATTAACTATTTTTAAATTTCTCTACTTTCTATTATTAACTAATAGACTTTTAATATATCATAGTTAATTAACTTTTTCATGTTAGTTTATTATTTAACTGCCTAAAGAGACTTATCATCAACATTATCTATCCAATTTTCTATAGTTCCTATTACACTTTCAACACATCCATCTTCAAATGGAGATATTAAGTTACCTATTTTAACAATCTCTAAGAATGATTTAGTTCCTCCGACTTTGCATATATTTAAGTAATCATTCCATCCGTTTTCTTTATCTTCTCTTATTTTTTTCCAAAATTGAAGCGAACATATTTGAGCTAATGTATAGTCTATATAATAAAATGGATTTTTAAATATATGTCCTTGCTTAAACCACCATGTTCCTTTTTCTAAAAAATCACATCCTTCATAATTTTTATGAGGTAGGTATTTTTTTTCTAATTCTCTCCAAGTATTTTTTCGTTCTTCTTTTGTCATATTTGGATTTTCATATATATAGTGTTGGAATTCATCTACAACTATTCCATAAGGTATAAATTTAATAGCTGATCCCAAATGTATAAACTTATATTTTTCAGTGTCTTCTTTAAAGAATAAATCCATCCAAGGCCATGTTATAAATTCCATACTCATAGAGTGTATTTCACAACTTTCAAATGTTGGGAAATTTATTTCTGGCATATCAATCCAAGTTGACATATATAATTGAAATGCATGACCTGCTTCATGAGTTAATACATCTATGTCATCTGAAGTTTGATTAAAGTTTGAAAATATAAATGGTGCCTTGTAGTTTGGTATATATGTACAATACCCTCCTGCTGCTTTTCCTTTTTTAGTTACTAAGTCCATAAGCTCATTTTCCATCATAAAATCAAAAAACTCTTTAGTTTCCTTTGACAGTTCTGAATACATTTTTTTACCACTTTCCATTATATATTCAGAGCTTCCCTTTGGAGTTGCATTTCCACTTAAAAATTCAAACCCTTCATCTACATATGTAAGTTTATCTAATCCTAATCTTTCTTCTTGTCTTTTATAAAGCTTACTAGCAACAGGTACTATATATTTTAAAACTTGAGATCTGAAATTTTTAACCATTTCAGCATTGTAATCAGTTCTCATCATTCTTATATATCCTAATTCAACGAAGCTATCAAAATTTAATTTCTTAGCAATTGTAGTTCTTATCTTTACTAATTGATCAAAAATATCATCAAATTGCTCTTCATTTTCTTTAAAGAAATTATAATATGCGTTTGATGCTTTTATTCTAACATCTCTATCTGTTGATGACATGAATTTTCCCATACCAGATAGATTTCTTTCTTCTCCTTCAAAATCTATTTTTGCAGATGCTAATAATTTAGTGTATTTAGAACATAATTTATTTTCTTCCTGTAAATCCTTTATTATCTCTGATGAAAAAGATTTTAAAGAATAATCTGCTATATCTATAAATTGCTTTCCAAAGTCTTTTGCTATATTATCTTTGAATTTAGAATTTATAACTGACTTATAAAATAATGAATTTAATTCCTCATATAATGGAGAATACTCATCCCAATACTCTCTTTCTTTTTCGTAAAATTCATCTAAAGTATTTATGCTATGTCTTATAGATGATAATGTAGCCATAGTTTCTACATTATTTCTAAGTATATTAAGTTTTTTTATGTTTTCTTTTTGTTCTTCATATGTACAAGAATTATTTATCTTATCAATTATACTTATAAATTCTTTTTTAACTTCTTCATATATTGGTCTTTCATATTTATAATCTGAAAATTTCATAATATCACTCCTTCATATTAATTATATCCTAAGTTGTATGTTTTTTTATATATCAAATAAATAGTTTAATCAATAGATTATTAAGTGTATATTTCTGTAACTAAGTAATGTTAATTTATTATTTATAAAATTAATAAATATTGATATAATTATTTTAAGTTTTAAATATATACTCTGGAGGGAAATATGTATAAATTAATAGCTTTAGATATTGATGGTACGTTATTAAATAGTGAAAAAAAAATAACAAATGAAGTTTTTAATTCTATTCAAGAAGCAAAAAAATCTGGTGCAAAAGTAGTTTTATCTACTGGTAGACCATTACCTGGGGTTACACCTTTACTTGATGAATTAAACTTAAATGATGATGGGGATTATGTTATATGTTTTAATGGTGCTGTAGTTCAAGAGGTTAAGAGTAAAAAGATTTTATCTAATATTGAAATGTGCCATGATGATTTTGTATTAATAAATAATTTAGCTAAAGAGAATAATACTCATGTACATATAAATACGCCAACTAATCTTATAATACCAGAAGAGACTCCAAGCAAATATACAATACATGAAGCAACTCTTAATAATATCGATATAGTTTCTATGAATGAAGAAGATATAAATGATGATATAACATTCTGTAAGATAATGATTATAGATGAACCTGAGAAATTAGAAGAGGTTTTAGAAAATATACCTAAAGATTTATTTGATAAGTATACTATAGTTAGGTCTGCTCCATTTTTCTTAGAGTTTTTAAATAAGAATGCTAATAAGGGTACTGCTCTTGAAGCTCTATGTAATACTATAAATATACCTTTAAGTAAGTCAATTGCTGTTGGTGACGAGGAAAATGACCAACATATGATAAAAATGGCTGGTCTTGGTGTTGCTATGGGTAATGCTAGGGATAGTATCAAGGAGATTGCTAATTATGTGACTTGTAGTAATAATGAGCATGGCGTGGCTAAGGTTATAGATAAGTTTATATTAAATAGATAGTGTTAATTAGACTGTAAGTAAGTTTTTGAAATATAATGTTACCTACAGTCCCTTTTTATGATGATATTATTTTGCTAGGATATTTTAGCTGACTTTGAGATAATGTTGTAATAAAAATAACCATACCTTTGTATTTTCAATGATTTGAATTATAAGGTATGGTTATTTTATAATTTTATATACATTATTTGTAATATATTAAAATTATTCACTACATCTTATATATATTTATTCTACCTTTTCATTACTGCAATATCTTCTATTTCCTTTATACTAAGCCCTGTCTTTATAGATATAGTTTCTATATCAAGTACATCTAAAAGTGATTTAGCTATTTCAATAGCTTTATTTCTTTCTCCTTTCTTAATTCCTCTTTCCATCCCCTTTTCCTCTGCATTAGCTAAAGCACTTATCTCATCCCTTATAGATTTCTCCCTTATAAAATATAACGCTCTTTCTTTTTCATCCATACTCAATCTATAAAGTTCATCTTTAGCTTCTCTAATTTCTTTATTAGTCATTTCTAACTTTCTTACTACTTCACTTTCAGGATCCCTTAAAAACTCTACCCATCCCTCTAATACATCTACTATATCTTTTTCTGAGTTTATCTTTTTAAGTTTCGGTATTTCTATAAAATGAATTTCTTCTAAATCTGTTAATTCTTCATTAGTTTCAATTTCCTTTAATCTATATCCATTATGGAACCTATCATTTTTTAAATATTTAAAATCTAATATATTTATGCATACTGTTCTACACAGCTTATCATATCTATCCCCTTCTTCTAGTTGCTCTTCATATAATTTGCTCCAATAGTATAAACTTCTTTGTGTCATATTGTATTCATTTTTTAATTGAATTTCTATATTTATAATTTCATTTTTACTTGTTACTGCCTTTACATCCAATCTTGAAAACTTATCCTCTATGTACGACTTATCTATATCTGTATTTTTTATTTCAACATCTGTTATATTATTTTTAGGTTTTAGTACTGCATTTAAAAATGATATTAACACCCCTGGATGTTTCTCTGAGCCAAATATCTTCTTAAATACAAAATCTATTTTAGGATTTAATAATCTTCTTTCCATATTAATATCTCCTTTTTATTTTTGATTTTATTATATCATATCTGTATTTTATTAGTATTATTATTTAAATAACTACACTCATATCAAATATTTTAATTAATATTATAATTTACTCATTTTCTATAAGTTTTTAGCATCTTTTAGAAAAACATATAGATTACAAGACTTAATAGTACAAAATAAAAATAACCATACCTTTGTATTTTTAATGATTTGAATTATAAGGTATGGTTATTTATATAATTTGATATATATAATAAATTATTCTTAATGTATAACAATTGTAATTTAAATACGTTCTATTTTCTTTATTTATTGATAATATTTCTAACCTGAATTTCACTTATTCCATACTTCATAGAAATATCTTTGTAACTTCCCTTAAATTCATCTCTTATCATCCTATTTCTAATAGGCTTAACCAAATTACTTTCATTAGGAATATACAACAAACTTCCACCAGCTAGCTTAACCAAATCCTTAAAAGCATCCATACCTATAACATCAACCACATCCTTAACACTATCAGGAACATCACTTTCAGTTAAAAACTCCAACATACTATCCCTCCTCATAAATTTAATCATATATATAAATTCGACACCTAATAATTAACCTCCTACAAAATAATAAAATCCTTATATATCAAACTTAATAAAAAACATTGTAACCTTTAAGAAAACAACTAAAGGAGGAATAAACTATGAAATGGTATCTAGACTTTGGACATGGAGGAAAAGATCCTGGAGCAATCGGTCCTACAAATTTAAAAGAAAGTGATGTAGCTTTAAAAATAGGAATGATAATAAAAGAAAATCTTGAAAATGCACTTGAAAAAGTAATAACTACTCGTGAAGATGATAAATACTACTCACTAGACTATAGAACTAAAAAAGCAAACAACGAAAACTGTGACTACTTTATAAGCATACATCTAAATTCAGCAACTAACTCATCTGCAAAAGGATGCGAAGTATGGCTATATAATGAAAATATCAAACTTAAAAATTTAGCTAACAATCTATGTAATAACCTATCAACTAAAATGGATACACCTAATCGTGGAGTTAAATACTCTAAAAATTTATCAGTACTTAAAAATACTAAAATGCCATCTCTTTTAATTGAAATAGACTTTATATCAAATAAAGAAGTAGAAAATAATCTAAGAAATGATAATCACCTAAAAAACATAGCCGATACAATATCATCTACTCTACTTTCATTTGTAAATAAATCTATTGTTGAAGATAAAGTATTTTATAGAGTATGTATAGGCTCATTTAGCAATAAAGATAATGCAGTAAACCTTAAAAATGAAGCTATTTGTAAAGGATTTAAAGATACTCATATATACACTACCTAATAAAATTTTTATAAAATACTTTAATATAACATGGCCTTAAAACTGTAAATAACCATACCTTAGTATTTTCAATAATTTGAATTATAAGGTATGGTTATTTATCTAATTTAATATAAATTTTTCAAAATATTTTAAAACTATGATTTTTATTAATATAAATTTTTAATACTTTTATCATAAGTATTAATACATATATTCAAACCCGTACACTGATAATAGCATAATAAAATTTATATATGCTAAAACCATAAAATCCCCCTATTTTTCTAAACCGACATTATATTAAAATTCCCAACTACTTACTGTCTAATTAATCCGTTTTTATACTATATCTTCAACAAATTCATTTTTACATACTTTTCCAAGTGAATTTGCAACTGTTATAGCTGAAGTCATTGTTCCATTAACATTTAGCATAGTTCTTCCCATATCTAGTATCGGATCTATAGCAAGTATTCCTCCTGCTAATTGGAAATATGAACCTAACCCTAGTCCTGATAAAACTACTGATACAGCCATAGTAGCCGTTCCTGGAAGACCTGCTATACCTAAAGAACTTATAGTTATTACTATTAATGCCATAGCATAAAAACTAAAGTCCATGTTTATACCTGCCATATTTGCTGTAGTAACTATCATAAGTGCTGGATATATGCCTGAACATCCGTTAAGCCCCATATTTGAGCCTAAACTTCCAATAAAACTTGCAGTTCCTGATTCAACCCCAATATTATCAGTTAATACTTCTATTGTAACTGGTAATGTAGCTAAACTTGAACGTGAAGTAAATGCCAGTAATAAAGCTTTAGATACATTTTTTAAATAAGTTATTGGATTTACTCCATTAAATGTTACTATTATTAAATGAACTACAAACATTATGATAACACTTACATATAAAGCTATTATAAAGTTTAATACTTCAAATATTGACTCTATACCATTTTGTGCTATTGTATTAGCCATTAATGCAATAACTGCATATGGCATCATTTTAATTATTGTTATAGAAACACTTACTATTATCTTATAAAAAGCTTCAATTAAATCTACAAATGGTCTTATTAGCTCACTATATTTTTTATTAAGTCTTTTTATTGCATTTCCTATAAATGCTGCAAATATAACTACTGCAACTATATTTGCATTTGCCATAGATGCTACTATATTTGAGGGTAATAATCCCCTTAAGGTATCTACTACTGAACTAATCTCTCTTATTTCAGTAGTACTAGTTACAACTTTAGTACCAATACCTAATTTAAATAAATTACCTACAATTAGTCCTATTGATGCTGCTATAGCCGTTGTTCCTAATAACATTAATATGGTTATAGATGTTAATTTTCCCAAATTCTCATCTTTATTCATATTCATAATAACTCTTATTATTGATGTTAATACTAATGGTATAACTAACATCTTTAATAAATCCATAAATCCATATCCCACAAGACCATACCAAGTAGTTACTTCTTTTAGCCAACTAATTTGTGTTGGGTCTTTAGGAAACTTAGCTATGTACTGAATTATAAATCCTAAAATTGTACCCATTCCCATTGATACTAGCATTAACTTAGTGAAATTTAAACTTTTCTTTATTTTGTTGATTACAAAAAATAACCCTATTAGTAATACTATAAATAAAACTGTGTTGATATTTGAAATCCTCATAAATTCCGATAAAAATGTACTTCCCATATTAATCTCCTTTATTTTATTATCATTTTGATAATTGCTATTATACTATTATCAAAATGATAATGCAATAATAATTTATATAAAAAATAACCATACTAAATTATTGAAAACATTTTAGTATGGTTATTTTTATATTATTAAAAGTTTACTCACCAGTTTTTATATTATATTTTTTCACTTTTCGATACAAAGTAGCAATTCCAATGTTTAAAGCTTTAGCTACTTGTTTCATTTCTTGAGTATTACTGCCGTACTTATTTATTGCTTTTTCAATTTCTTCTTTTTCTAGTTGTTCAACAGTTTTTATTTCTGCTTTATATAATTCATCTAATTTATATGATATTAAGTTTGACATACTATTTATAAATGCACATAGTTCTTGGTCTTTAGAAAGAATTTTATTTTTTTGTTCTTCTGTAAAGGCAGCAATCCCTAAAATTCCTAAGTTATCACTTCCTAGCATTATTGGAGAGCAAATATCTACTAATTCTTTGCAATCTTCTTTATGAACACAAATTTTACAATTATCTTCTAAATCACGATTTATAATATAAGGCTTCTGTGACTTTAATACTTTTGAAAAAGCTGAATGATCTGAAATTTTTTCATATATTTTATCCTTAAAGACGCCTGTTCCAGCAATTCTAATTAAATCTTTAGAAACTACAGTTACATCAACATCTAAAACAGTACATATATTTTCACATATACTTTGTATATAGTTAGTTATATCATCAAGTTTCACTTTTAAACCTCCCAACATATTTTTAGTAAAAAAGTGGTTTTCTTAAGTATATCATAATATGAATAATAATTATTATTAAATTTAATCTTTTACAAATTCTTATTTATTATAGCACTCTTTAATTTCATTTATTAGCATTTAATATATTTTACAAAGTACGTATAAAATTTTTTTATAAAATACTTTAATATAACATAAAATTAAAACCTCCTATACTTATATTAAATAGTAAATAAGGAGGTAATAACATGTCAGTTATAACTATGAATAACCCATCTAGCTTAAGAGTAAAGTTAGATGCTGGACTAAATGATTCTACTGGGAATACTATAGTAAAATCTAAAACTTACTCAAACTTAAAATACAATGCTAATAATCAAGATGTATATGATGTAGCACAAGCTCTTATGGGACTTCAAGATTATCCTGTACTTGAAGTGTTAAAGCAAGACTCTACAACTTTAGCGTAATGCATGTAAAAAAGAAGGGAGAATAAATTATGGAAACTACTAAAAAACTTATTATGTCATTTTTGACAAGCGATGATAAAAAGGTATCTTTATCAGTTGATAACCCAAGAGAGGATATTACAAAAACAGAAATTAAATCAGCAATGGACTTAGTTGTTGAAAAGAATATATTCGCTCCAAATGGAGCTGATATAGTGTCTACTATTGAGGCTAAGGTAGTAGTAACTGATACTACTGAGTATGATTTGGTGTTGTAATATAAAATGGTTGGCATAGCTTTTTTGAAAGGAGTATTTTTTTGGAGTTTGATTTACAAAATCTTATAGCGTCTGTTGGTTTTCCTATAACCCTTAGTATGTATTTGCTTGTAAGGATTGAAGGAAAACTTCAGACTCTATCTGATAGTATAAATGAGTTATCTAAAAATATTATAAGTATGAAATAATATAAATTTAGTTTGTAGTTATTATATATTGCAAAATAAATTTATATAAAAATAATTAAAATATGATATAATAATATAAATAAAAAATACTCAGTGCTGCCAACACTGAGTATCCTTAGAACATTTATTTTGTTTTGGGGCTATCAGATTATAAATAAAAAATATTTCAAGAATTTAGCGCTTATCTTTGCAGGATGGGGCGCTTTTTTCTTTGCTTTTAATTTCTATATCAAGTCCAATTACTTTGATTTTAATTCTTATGTAATTAAAAAATATGCTACTTTTTATATTTAAGTTAATAAAAACTAACAAAAGTAGCATTACTAATATAAATTCAAGCATATCTGATACCACCTCCTTTGAGCATAGTGAAAAATCACTGATAACCCATGGAGGATAAAAATATTCAAAAAACCCCCGTAGCCATCCACCTACGGTATTAACTTTATCAGCATACCATAAAGTTAAATTAAAATATAGTTATAAATATTGTTATATTCATAACTTTAATATATTGATATTACAAATATTCATATTATTGAAAGGAGTATTTTTATAGAGTTTGCTTTACAAAATCTTATAGCTTCTGTTACTTTTCCTATAACTCTTAGTATGTATTTACTTGTAAGGATTGAGGACTCTATCTGATAGTATAAATAAATTATCTAAAAATATTATAAGTATAAAATAATTTAAGGAGTGTATATCATAACTAAATATACACTCCTTAAATTTAAGTAAAAATTAATCTTTTATACTATCACTTTTTCTCCTCAGCAATTTGCTTAATACATAAGTCATCATTTATTTTTACAATAATAATTATAACTATCTTCAAGAAGTATGTGTCTTTCTGAACTTCCAATTTCACTTAAATAGCTTACTAGACTTAATCTCATCTGCATATCAAAAAATGAAAATATATAAATAAAGTTATTTAAAAGTGTATTATAATCCAAATTTTCTTCAATCCATTTTGTACTTACACTGCATTTGAATATATTATTATCAGATGAGTATATTACAGGGTCTTCTTGATTTTTATCATATATTATTTCAAATTCAGTTTCTATACTCGTACTATTTTTAAATATTTTATTACTTTCCTGTATATACCTACGCTTTGCTTTTAATTTAATTTTGTCACTAACCTTTAATTCAAATTTATTCGGAAAGTTAATTATCATTCCAAGATATCTTAGATTAACATTATCAGATTCAATATATTTAATAATTATTTCCTCTTTGTTATTTTGAGTTAATGATTTAGGTAAATATATTTCATCTCTATTTTGATTTTTTTCATATATATATTTACCAATTATAATTTCCGCACATTCACTATCTTCTATCATATATTTAGTTATAATTTCATCAAATTTTTTTACTATTTTTTCATGTTTAAGTATTAAATTATAATGAAAATTAGGATTATTTAATAACTCTTCAAAGTCTAAATCTTTAATATTATTCAAAATATCATCCCGTTTTATTAATTCAAAAAAATCTTCTCTATATATAAAATCTACTTCATTATATAAACTTAAAAAGCTTTCTTTATTTTTTCCATTAAACTTCCCTATTCTTCTTTGTATGATCTTTAATACCTCATCAAATTTTTTATTTGTTTCATTTATAATTCTTTCTTTAATCTCATTATCTTTACTAAATTTAATTATATTAAAATATTCTAATACATCATTTATATTATATTCTTCTATTTCATAATTAAAGTTATTAGTAAAATTAATAATATTATTTATATTCATATTAGTTGTAAGGTCATATTTAGAATAAATTTTAACTCTGTCCATACTATTTCTCCTAATGCATAAATATTAACACCTATATTAATTTATAAAAACTATCGTCTCCATTTATAATATTTTATAATATTCAAAATCATTTCTTAAATCATATAAGTATACTTTAAATCTTATTTATTTTAAACAATTATAAAAAATTCGCTTCGCTCATGTCGCCAACGACTTCGTCCGTTGCTTGAGCCACTGCGTGGGCGAAGCATTTCAAAATCTTTTTTACGCTCAAAACCAGTTGATTGATATTACTTACATTCAGAAGTTATCCACATTTTTTAAAATATTATAATATCCTTAAGCGTAAAATATAACGCGTCATACTTAAATAATGACGCGTCATTGTTATTAAAGGACACGTCATCATTTAAATCATTTTATAAGGACGCGTCATCTTCTTTATAATTACTTAATACATACCTTACTTTATTAGAAGTTCCTATTTTCTTTATTAATCCTTTATTTATTAATTTATTGCACAACCTTAAATTTTTATTTTTGTCAAATCCAAGATGTGCTTCACTTAAACTTCTATTTGTATATCCCTTAGTCATAATAAACTCTAATAGCTTTTTTTCATCTCCTGTAATAGAGTCTAAATCAATATTTGCATCATCTGTATGGTTATAACTTTTATTTATATGATATATTTTTCCACGTCCATATCCTTCTTCTATAAGAAACTCTTTCTGAACAAGTCCATATAAAATTTTAGTAATATCATTAGGATGATTGTTGCAAATAGTTTGTAGTCTTGAATTAGTGACGCGTCCTTCTAGGTATGCAGTAACTATAGCTAATATTTCTAACTCATCAAGAGAATCAAATTTTTTGCCATATAAATCTTTTATTTTTGTTATACACTCTTGCGGTATAAGTGATACCATCCATAAATTCAGTGTCACTATATTTAAATTTGTATTTTCTTCTAATTGAGGTAATCTCCAATGTTGCTGATTCCACGCTTTAAGTATTGTTGGAAATCCAGACCCTATATTTTCTCCAAGACCTATCATCCTTAATATTGTTTGTATTTTAGGATTTCTTGATTTAGAATTTCCACCACTAAATATATCCTCTTTTGATATTTTCAAATTTCCAGCATTAGAAAACTCGTAGTGATCTTTATATCTAATAACTTTCAATGTACCATGAATATTATAATCTCCATGTACTATTGCATTTACAAATGCTTCTCTTAATGCTTTATGTACTAATGTATCATCTATTCTAGTTAGATTTTCCATATAAAATGGTACTTTTAGTCCTTCTGTTAATTTAGGAATTACCTTCGTATAAAAATTATATAAATTATTTTCCCATGTACCATCTATAGTGATTCTATCATTATATCTAACCTCTTCATTACTATCTCTTTCATCTCTAAAGTCTATATTTATATATGGATAAGCTTCCCTTATACTTAGTCCCTTCCCAAACATTAAAAGTCCTGCTAATGTTAATCCCTCTTGTTTTGTGCTTCTATTTTTTGAAATAGCACCTAATTGTCTTAAAAAGTCCTCATCAGATAATTCATTCCATATATGATCTGGATTTACTACTACAAATCTATTTCGATATCTCTTTAAAGTATTTGCATCTATATCACACATATCATAGCCTTCTAAAATTATCGAATCTCCGCCTTGTTCTGAGGCATCTCTTATCATTGCCTTTACTTCATCCTCATGACATTTATAGTCTCCCTCATAATTTCTCTTATATGTTCCTTTATAAGGGTTTCCATTTATAAATATCGGCTTGTCTTTATAGTATGCTCTTGGTATATTTATTTTTATAACAGATTTATTATCTATATCTATAACTTCTAAATCTTCATTTTTTAATATATTTTTATTAACTTTTTCTCCATTTAATATGCTCCAAAAGTCTTTTATAACTTTGTCTACATTTTCAACCCCAGTTATTATTAGTTCATTATCTACTTCATCTATTCCTAATAATATAATACCTCCGTTTGTATTAGCCATTGCTGAATATGTATCCCATAATGATTTAGGAACTTCATTTTTAGACTTTTTGCATTCTAAATCTTCACTTTCTCCTAATTTAAGAATATCTAATAATTGTAATGTATTCATAATATCACCTCCTGATACTTAATAATAATATAATTGTATCATAAAAATAATTTATTTTTATTCTATAATTTCAAAAATAAATCTATAATTAAATCAACTCACTCCTTATTAATAATATTCCTAACCTGAACTTCACTTATCCCATACTTCATAGAAATATCCCTATAACTTCCCTTAAACTCATCTCTTATCTTTCTATTTCTAATAGGCTTAACCAAATTACTTTCATTAGGAATATACAACAAACTTCCACCAGCTAACTTCACCAACCCTTTAAAAGCATCTATACCTATAACATCAACCACATCCTTAACACTATCGGGAACATCACTTTCCGTTAAAAACTCTAACATACAACTCCCCCCTATCCAAATAATCATACATATAATTTCTACATCAAATAATTAACCTCCTACAAAATAATAAAATCCTTCTATATCAAACTTAATAAAAACTATTATAACCTTTAATAAATAATGATTTTAAAACTAAGGAGGAATAAAATATGAAATGGTATCTAGACTTTGGACATGGAGGAAAAGACCCTGGAGCAATAGGTCCTACAAAATTAAAAGAAAGCGATATAGCTTTAAAAATAGGCATGATGGTAAAAGAAACGCTTGAAAATGCATTTGAAAAAGTAATAACTACACGTGATAATGACAAATACTATTCACTAGATTATAGAACTAAAAAAGCGAATAATGAAAACTGTGACTACTTTATAAGCATACATCTAAATTCAGCATCTAACACATCTGCAAAAGGATGTGAAGTATGGCTATATGATGAAAATAGTAAACTTCAAACACTTGCTAATAGTCTATGCAATAACCTAGCAACTAAAATGAATACACCCAATCGTGGAGTTAAATATTCTAAAAAACTAGCAGTACTCAAAAACTCAAAAATGCCAGCTCTTTTAATTGAGATAGACTTTATATCAAATAAAGAAGTAGAAAACTATTTAAGAAATGATAAAAACCTAAAAAACATATCAGATACAATATCATCAACCCTACTTTCATTTGTAAATAAATCTATTATTGACGATGGAGTATTTTACCGAGTATGTATAGGCTCATTTAATAATAAAGATAATGCAGTTAATCTAAAAAATGAAGCTATCTCAAAAGGATTTAAAGATACTCATATATACACTACTTAATAAAATTTTTTTATAAAATACTTTAATATAACATAAAATTAAAACTTTCTATAATTATATTAAATAACAAATAAGGAGGTAATAACATGGCTGTTACAACTATGAATAACCCATCTAGCTTAAGAGTAAAATTAGATGCTGGAAGAGATGACTCTACAGGAAACACTATAGTAAAATCTAAAACTTACTCAAACTTAAAATATGATGCTAATAACCAAGATGTATATGATGTAGCACAAGCTCTTATGGGACTTCAAGATTATCCTGTACTTGAAGTGTTAAAGCAAGACTCTACAACTTTAGCGTAATGCATGTAAAAAAGAAGGGAGAATAAATTATGGAAACTACTAAAAAACTTATTATGTCATTTTTAACAAGTGATGATAGAAAAGTTTCTTTATCAGTTGATAATCCAAGAGAGGATATTACAGAAACAGAAATTAAATCAGCAATGGACTTAGTTGTTGAAAAAAATATATTCGCTCCAAATGGTGGTAATATAGTAGCTACTGTGGAAGCTAAGGTAGTAGTAACTGATACTACTGAATACGACTTAGTCTTATAATAAAAAGCTATGCCTTAGTTGGCATAGCTTTTATCTTTATAAATTTTGAAAGGAGTATATTTTATGGAATTTGATTTACAAAATCTTATAGCTTCTGTAGGCTTTCCTATAACCCTTAGTATGTATTTACTTGTAAGGATTGAGGGAAAATTACAGACTCTATCTGACAGTATAAATGAATTATCTAAAAATATTATAGGTATGAAATAAGATGAGATTTTCCTTATCTTATTTCATACTCTTAAATATAAATTATACACCATAAGTATCTATATCCCCAATAAATCTTTTAAAGATACTCCTATACTTAGTCCTGTAGATATAAAATTTATAGCCTCCATAATCTTTGGCTTAGCTTGTTGCTTAAATTTATTCCAATTTATTATAGATTCTTGTTGAACATCTTCATCTTGTTCTTCAGCGGCTTCTGCTAAAGTAGCTATTATATTCCCAGCTCTCATCATTTCAGATGCTTTTATGTCATCTTCTCTATGTATTGATATCCTATCAGCTAATTCTTTTAACTTAGCTATATCTAATTCACTAATTTCTAGTCCTTTTCTATGTTCACCTATACTATTTCCTATTACTATATTATTATCTCCCATAGACATACTATTTCCATAGTTTATATTTATTGACCCCATTATATATTCTCCTTTTTCTAATACAAATACTACGTTAATATTGGCTCTAATATATTATTTCTATTACCCATAGATCCCGCTCTTCCATAATTTATATTTACATTTACATTTTCTATATTGATACTTTGTTTTTCTAAATCAGCTAAGCTAATCATGGGTATATTTTTTTGTTTTTCTTTTATTTTATTAGGTCTTAGACTTATAATTTTATTCATAGAATTTATCCACTCTTCAGATATATAATAACACATATAAATATTCTCTTTTGATATATCCGTTATTTGGCCACAATCTGGGCAAATTAAACGCGAATTAAAATCTATCTTTTGTATATTATCTACTGATTGTAATATTTCTTCCATACAATTTGAACATCGTATTTCATACTTAATTTTTATCTTATTTGTTTTTTTAGCAAAATTATTTAATAATTTAAATGCATATACTATACTTATATCCATAAGTTGAGCAAAATATTGTACATAAAAACTTCTTATCCCTGATTTAGCCATACTTCTAATAACCTCTTCAACTTCAATATCACTAATCACCTTAATACCTTCCTCCTTTATTACTTCTTGATATATATTTATTAATTTACTTCTAACTAAATCTATAAATTTTTCATCAGTACAGTTACTTTTAAATATAATGTTATTTGTACTAATTCCAATTTGAATAGAATACTCTTTTCCTATAGAATCAACTATCCTTAAATATCCAGATTGGTGAAGTAGATAACCTTCTAATAACTTATACATAGGCTGATTTGTAATATCTTTTATATTATCTAATTTAGATGATATACCTATTTTACTTAATCCTCCAAGTAACAACGGTATAAAACCAATTTCATTAGTGCTTATATCTATATTTTTTAACGAGTTTATTAAGTTATTATAATCTTTTTCTATATAGAATTCATCTATTGCTTTAAGTGTATCTATTAACATTTCTGTTTGTTCTTCAGTTAAATTAGAATCACTTAATGGGATAGATTTTACATTTATAAACTTTGCATTCATAAATGAATTTTTTAATACCTCTATACTATTATTGTGCTTAGAAAGTATATTTATTTCTACTATTCCATCTAAATTAAATAACTCTTTCAATTGTGAAATTATCAACTTTGATATTTTATATTCTGCTCTAACCTCTATATATTTATTATCTAAATCTATTATACATACTATATTTTTATTTTCAGGAATAGATATCATTTCGATTCCATCATCTTTAACTTTAGTACCTATTGGTACTATTACTCTTAATAAATATTTATTATAATCTAATTTTATACAAGTATATGGTGTTGGTTTATCTACCTTTTCCCTATCTAGTATCTCTATTAAATTTTTATTATAATATTTACTTTTCTCTATACTAGATTTTATAACACTTATATTCTCATCATTTTCTCCAGCTTCAATTCTCCAAAGTTTTACTGATATCCTTCCTGCAAATATATTATTTTTAATGATTTCATAAACCTCATGATTATCAAATAATCTATTTCTATCTATATATAATTTCTCTATATTTTCATATGGAATTTCTAATATGTTATTTATATCATTTAATACGTTTTTTAATTTAAAGAAATCCCTTTTTGTTAATATATCTTTTACCTCTAATTTTCTTTTTATAAAAACTTTATATTTATACTCTAATTTATTATGATGATTTTTTAGCCTAATTACTTTTTTATTTTTATCAGTTAGGCTATGTATATAATATGACAAGATAATACCCCCCCTAAACAAATTAGGAATATTATACCATATTTTGTGTCATCATAGTGATTTTTTATATATCCTATAATTAAGCTCTCTCCCCCTTAACTCAACCACTCTACCCTTAGTCATCTCAACCAACCTACTACCCAAAGCCTCATCAACATCAATCAACCTACTCACACTAAGCTCGCTACTAATAATAACTGGCAAATTATTAAAATACCTGTGATTTATAAGCTCAAACATAATATTTACATCACTATCAGTAATCTTGCCCTTAAACAAATCATCAATAAAAAGCACCCTAGCACTTTTATACCTATTCATCATCTTATTGTAATACACACTATCCATCATATTCTGCTTAATACCAGTAATAGCATCACGATAACCCATATAAACAACACTAATACCCCTATCCATAAGCTCATTACAAATAGCCATACTAAGATGGGTCTTTCCAGACCCAACTTGTCCCAAAAACATAACAGAATTACACCTATTATTTTCAATATCTAAAAACTCATTTTCATAATCCATAGCTTTTTTATAACCTTCCATAGTAGCCATACTTCTAGAAAAATCAAAATTATCAAACCTCTTATTCCTAAACTCTTTACCTATACCGCTCTTTTTAAGAATATCTTCAGCTTCTCTTAATGCTCTACATTCACAAGGAAGTGCCTCATTTTCTACTAGGATAAAAGTCATATCTCTACACTTTGTGCATTTATAACTTTCCTCTATCTCTTCGCATATTTTCATAGGATTTTCTAAGTTCTTCAATTTCTTCATCTGTTGGCTTTCTAGTATACTTTTCATTCTCTCTTTCATTTGTGTTGGCATATTCAATTTTTTTATACTCTCCACTTTCTTCTCTCCTATTCTTAACCCCTATTTCATAAGCTTTCAAATCTTCATAACTTCTAATGTTATTATCTAACCACTGCTTTATAATTCCTGCTACATATCCTTTATTGCACTTTCCTTTATCAGTAGCTATCTCTATAGCTCTTTTAAATAACTCATAATCTATAAGCTCCGATATTTCAAATAACCACTCTGCAACTATCCCATTTATAAGACCAATATTTTGTTCATACAATTTTTTAAACCTACCTACACTATACGTAGGTTCTTCTTCTTTTTGTTTTTCTTTTTGTTTTTCTTTTTGTTTTTCTTTTTGTTTTTCTTTTTCCCCATACCCATATTCAGAGTTAGATTCTACTTCAGGTATGGGTATAGATACCCTATCCATACCCATATTTATTTTTATTTCACTTTTATCTAATGTGTATCCATACCCTTCACATTGCTTAAAAAATAAATTTACCATATCCATACTCTTTATTTTTTTTAATTCTTCATAAACACACTTTTTAACTTTTGGACTTACTATTTTATTGTGCTTTATCCAATTCATTAAAAATACTTCTCTAGTTTCTTCACAATACACAATCTTTTTATACTCTATAAATCTATTTAAAAGCTTGTCCACAGTTTCCCTGTTATATCCTGTTTCAGTTTCTATTATTCTTTTAGGTAATTCATATATTCCACATTGACTTGTCTTACTATTTGTCATTAAATATATATAAAAATATTTTTCCTCAGGTGTTAAATCAAGTACAAATCCATCTTGCCAATAGTCTATGTGTATATGCCTATAAACTGCCATATTAAACTCCCCCCTTAGTCTAATTTTTTGTATTATTTATCTATTTATATTTACATATTTTCTATATTTGTTTATAATTAAGTTAGTTTTTAATCTAAACACAATAATTTGTTAATAATTAGATTAGTTTTTAATCTAAGAATATTAACTTATCCATAATTTATATTTTTAACACTCTAGAAGTTGTAGTTTTCATATACCCAACTACAATTTCAGGGTGTTCTTTTTTTAATCTAGTTGTATCTATACTATTTCTCTCTTGCTTTTTCCAAGTTATTTTTCTATCTCCAACATAAGCAATTTCATAATTTTTCATTTGAAGTTTTAAATATTGCTCTATAGCCTTTTTCTCTTTTTCAAAATCTTTATATATTTTTACAACTTCATCATATCTTTCAAGTATTTTTTCAGCTTCAAATAATATTAATTCTTCACACTTACTATCTTTATATAATGTATCTAAAGTTTTAGAATAATCACTACTTCCATCAGGCATTGGTAGTTCATTTCCTAATATACAATTGTTCCAAAATATTTCTTCTAATTTCATGATTTCTTCTATATAATCTTCATCTCTTTCTAACTTATGAATTACTAACTCTTCATTTCCTATAAGTACAGCAACATAACAATGACTAGCTCCAGTAACTGCCATATAGTGATTCATTTGTATTTTATAGTGAATTGGTATAGTTTTTATCCATTCTTTTTTATTAAAGCTATTAGTAACTTTACATTCTAAAAACGCTTTTTCACCAACAACTGCTCTATCAATATTTGCTATTGCAAATGGATATTTATCATTTCTTAACATTCCATTTATATTTCTAACCTTTTTGCCTGTTTTTAGCATAAACTCACTTGCTACAAAACTTTTTAACTTATTGCCAAGCTCCATTTTATAGCTAGTATGCTTTTCTAAATTTCTTACATCATTTTCATCATCTATCTTCTCTATATAAACTGCCATAGAACTTCTATATGGATTAAGTCCTAGTATGCTTGATGCATCACTTCCACCTATTCCACATTTTCTTTTCATTAACCATTCATCCTTTGGCATATCTTTAGTATTTTCTATTATATTTGCATCTAAATATTTTCTCATTTGTAACTCCCCAAATCTATAGTTTAAGCATTAGTACTTTTTATAGCTAATTCCTCTAATCTATTTTTTAGCATAACTAAAACTGCTCTACTTTTTAACATTTCTAAATGCTCTTCATCTTTGAAAACTTCTACTATCTTTTTTACTTTCTTACCTTCAACATAGGTTACTCTCTCAACCATAGGCTCTCCCCTCCCATAATAAATATTATGAGATATTAAATTTGTCCTATGTTAAATTACTAAGTAAATCTAGAAAATACATCTGACCTTTTCCTGTTATAAGAGTAGTAGCTGTAAGTAATTCTCCTTCAACAGTTCTAACTATCTGTTCTGATACTTGAAACAATCCCTGTTTGACATATACCTGTTTGGGCATATTCTTATCCTTGCCACACTTTATAAGATATCCATTATCTCTTAGTATGCTAAATAATCTATTACGACCAATATTTATATTGTTGTTATTAAGTACCTTTGCAAATTGTCCTATAGTTATTGCATCAGATGAAGTTGCAATACTTTTTCCAAAGTTTGTATATGGTTTGTCTATTGTTATACTAGCTTCAAGATGCTCTGCTTTTTCTTGTAATAATCTTCTTTGTTCTCTTTCGTATTTTAACTTAGTAGCCATTTCTATTATAAAATCTGGATCATCTAAAGTTTTATTTATAGCTTCTTCACTCATATAAGCTCCATGTTTTCTTATACTTGGAAGTACTTCATCCATAACCCACTTTTCAAATCTTCTAGCACTTGGTAGTTTTGATTTTATAATAAGCCTGTATAAATTTCCTTCATCTATAAATTTTTTAGTAACTACTTTAAAAGCTTTACTATTATCTTTTTTAATTCCTGTTACTACCCTTACGTCGGAAAACACGACCCCCTCTTCATTACAGTGTCTAGATATTGCATCTCTAGGATTTAAGTATCCAAGTATAGTAGCAACTTCTATTGCTTCTATATATTCTTTGTTATTTTTTACAATTACACTTAATTGTCCAAATTCATCATTTTCAAATACTTTTAAATTATCCATTCTATTATCCCCTTAAAAAAATTATCAAATTGGAAAGTTTTAATTTAAAATTTTTTCTATCTACTTATAGCTGAATTAAAAAATATATCATTTACTTCGTTTAAATTAAGCTTAAGTAAACTACTTATTTTCTTAGCTTCATCTAATGTAAATTCCCTTTTACCATTTTCTTTTGCATTATAACTTTTTATGGTAATTCCAAGTTCTTTTGCTATTTCTTCTTGTGTTAAATCAAATAATACTCTCTTTGATTTAAGTATTCTAGGTCCCATTTTTATTCTCCCCTTTCTATATTTTGTTTTATAAAATTCTATTTTTCTTTCCTTTGTGATAATTTTATAATATATCCAAAAATTGTTAAGGTCAATAGTTTTTTGTCATTTTTATTATCAAAATTATCATTTTCATTATAACTTTGTCATTTTTTACTTATTTTATTACCATAAATACTTTTTTATTGTCATTTTTATTTTAAAATGATATTATCTAATTAGAAAAATTTGTTAAAGGAGTGATTCTTAGTGGGAATTATAGCAGAACGAATAACTAAAGCTAGAAAAGAATTAGGATTAAATCAAAAAGAACTAGCTAAAAAAGCTAATTTAACAGAAGCTAATTTATCTAGATATGAAAACGGAATAAGAGAGCCAAAGTCTGCTGTACTTGCAAGGCTTGCAGATGCTCTAGAGGTAAGTACTGATTATTTAGTTGGTCTTACTGATGAAAAAAATTATGATTCTTATGATGTAAGCAAAAAAGACGAGGATGATATACTTTTAGCACTTAAAGATTTAGAATCTCGTTTAAAAAATAGTGATTCTATAACATTTTGTGGTCAACCTGCATCTGATGAAGCTATCGATGGAATACTTCACTCTATAAAAGCTGGTATATCTTTAGCCATTAGCGATATAAAGCGAAAATAAATTTACTTACATTTGAGCAACGGAAAAGTTCGTTAGCGATATTAGCAAAGCGAATTTTTTTATTATCATTTAAAAGGGGAGATATATTTGAATATAGAGCTTATAAAGGAAAAAGTTAGATTAGTTAAATTAAGCCATGAAGGTAAAAGTATTATTGAAATTTTTAGGGATTTAAATTTTGTAATTGGTTATTTAGATGATAATTATCCATATATAAATGAAACTAAAGGGTGTAATATTAAAACTACTAAATTAAGAGCTGTACTTCTTAACCCTAATCTTTGTGAAAATGAATTGATAGAAGTATTAACTCATGAACTTGGACATGTTTATGTTCATCCTAATATTAATACTTTTAAGATACATGAAATAGATCCTGTTTGGGTTAAACATCTTGAACTAGAAGCCGATACTTTCGCTTCTGAGTATTTATTAGATGATGATATTTTTGAAAAATATATTGATTTGAGTTTTGAACAACTAGCTTCTGAATTAGGAATTTCTACTCACCTTGTTATGCTTAAATTTAATAATTTAAGTAATGATAAGAAAAAAGAACTTGAAGAAATTTATATAAATAATTATTCACTTTTTAATTCTATATAATTTTAGGCTATGTTTGATAATTATGTTATAAATTTAAAATAAAAGTAGCTAGGCATTTGGTAGTGATATGCTACCTTTATGGTGGACAGTTAAAATAATAAAGCTGTCATCATGAAGGAAGCATATCATTTTACCTCATCTAGCTTTCTCATAGTTATAATATATATTTTACTCTCCTAATATATCAATACTTTAATGACCTTTTAATAAATTACATTTTTTGATGTATTTGATTATCTCTACATACTTGATCTATATACATATCTTTTTCTACATCTATAAATACTTTAGCTATAACTTCATAAGCTTCTGCCCATGCATTTAAAACATCTTCTGTTGCTGCATCCCCTAAAACTTCTTTTATTGCTAATAATAAATTCTTACCTACTATTGGATAATGCTCTGGTTTTACATTTGAATTAACATGAATGTTTCCTATTTTCTTTACTGCTGGTAATAATACCTCTAAATTATCTATATTTTGAGCTGCTGCTAGTATTGTCATTGCTAGTGCCTTTGGTTGTTCTCCAGATTCTTGTTTATCCATATTAAACATTTCTTTTACTTCTGGATTATTCGTAAACATTGTTTTGTAGAAAGTTTTTGTTATTTCTAATCCATGCTCCTTTAATACTGGTACTGTACTTTTTACTATTTCTATTGTTTTTTGACTTAACATACTTACTCACTCCTTTTTAATGTGTATTTTATATGCACTTTTTATTTATTAAATAATTTACCCAATTGTTTTTTATATAAACATTTTTTTAAAGATAATATATTCTTTATTCTCAATTCAATTTAAATCATATCTTTATAGTTTTAATTTTAAATATAAAGTAATAATATTTAAATATAATAACTATTATTAAAAATAACTTTATATATAAGTTATTTAAAATTACCAATGGAAATGCAATCATTATATCCGCAAAAGTTGATATATATATCTTTTGTTTTAAGGTCATAGACTTATTAAGTATAAAATTTTCTAAGTACTTTTTGTATATTTTGCTAGATTTAAACCAAGCTTCAAATTTATTTGACCCTCTAGCAAAACAATATGATGTTAAAAGTAAAAATGGTACTGTAGGTAATATAGGAAGTACTGTCCCGATTATCCCTAATAAAAGAGATATAACTCCTACAATAACAAATATTATTTTTTTAATTCTATTCATAAAACTCTCCTATTTTTTAAATATGTATTCTATATACCCTTTTTAGTTTTGTATAACATATAATTTTTTAATTATAGTTAATATTGTATTCAAGCTAATATAATTTATAATAATATATAATAATCAAATTATATTAAGGAGAATTTTATGTATTTATCTAAATTTACTGATTATAGTTTTAGAATATTAATTTATCTAGGCAATAACCCAAATAAACTTTTTACAGTAGATGAATTATCAAATACACTTAATTTATCTACTCATCATATAAAAAAAATAATTTATAAATTAGCTAAAAATGGATATATTTCATCTTCTAAAGGAAGAAATGGTGGTATAAAGCTAGGAATGGATTCAAAAAATATAAACTTAGGTAAACTTCTTGAAATAACAGAAGATAATTTAAATATTGTAGAATGTTTTTCTACTGATAATAACACTTGCAATCTTAATGATTCTTGTAAATTAAAACCAATTATAAATGATGCTTTAAGTTCATTTATAACTGAATTTTATAAATATACCTTATATGATATCCTTTAATATTAAAATATTATATCTCCTAAGATGATATGAGCCCTTTATGACAAAAGTTTTATTATTTTAACGGTCTACAATAAAGGTCTCATATCAAAATTAGTATAGTCTATTTATAATTTTTCTTACAAAAACACGCTTCGTTACTTGTTATACAGTTTATTATTATCAATTCTAAACGTTCTATAAATTTATTCTAATAATATAAGCCTCATTAACTAATGATAAAAAATTCATAATTGTTATATTCTTAGAGATAACGATAGTTTTAATATCATCTAAATAAATGTAATTTGTGGGAGGAATATAAGTGAAATTAGATAAACAGGATAAAAAAATATTAATATGGGGATTTATAATAGGAACAATATTAAACCTTTTTATAGATAAAGCCATAGATTCAGTAATTATGTTAGGGGTATTATATTTTATACATAAATATGTAGATGTTAATAAATATACGGAAAATATAGAATTTATAAATAAAGAAAAGTACATTGAAAGCTTAAATAAAATAATTAAGTTTTTAGATATTTATATAATAATAAAGATTATATTAATACTAGTTACCAAGATGGGTGGGTTTAATGGAGTAGAGCTTGTTTTACTTGGACAAATTATATTAATATATAATGAAAAACTTCAAAGAAAATACATAAAATCTATAAATGGTGTTGAAATAGAAAAAAAGAAAAATTTACTTAACAATAAAGCTTTGACAGGTGTGATACTAATTGTATTTATAGGCTTTACATACAATTATTTTAATAAGATAGAATTTGAAGATAATCACATAAATTCACCAAAATATAAATATGAGTTAACTTATGATAAAGAAAATAAAAGGATTGTAGATTTTAGTGGAAATGGATTTTCTATGGTGGCTACAGAAAATGAAGAAAATACGAAATATTTTAATAGATATATAAAAGATATTGAATTATTGTCAGTTATAGATGTTTTAGAAGATTATTCTAAGGATGCACTATTATTTATGTTTGTATTAGCTTTTAGTCAATTTAATTTTAAAGATAAAAATAAAAATAAAAAGGCAGATTCGGTATTTTTTAATATATTTTTAATTTTAGCATTGATATTTAGCTCTGTAGCATTTAATACTTATAGCATAGATTTAGAATTTAAAGTTATGTCAAATTTTGCTGATTATAGTTTATATTAATAGGCTTTGTTAGATAATTTCGTTATAAATATTAGTTAAAAAGGCTAGAAACGTTACAATGTATTGATTTCTAGCCTTTTTATATTAAAAAATAATAGTTCATAATATATTAAAATTGTATATTAACTAATAATTTTGATTAGAAAAAATATTATCATTAAGCAAAAATACTTAAGTTTTTCCATATAAGTTTTTCTGAATTTGATTTTACTCCTCCAAAATCATCAATAAAATATTTATAATGAACTGCACCAAGTTTTTCATATATCCTTTTAGCATTATCATTTCCTTTAACAATACAAATACTCATGCATTCATATCCATGTTTTAAAGCATACTGCCCTACTCTATAAATTAATTTCGTTCCTATTCCTTTTCCTCTTGAATTTTTTGTTATATGTAAAGAATCTAAATACCAATAATTTTCTTCCTCATCATCTTTTTTAGATGCTACAAAACCTAAAAATTCATTTTCTTCATACGCAACAAAAATATGATTTTCATTTTTTAAATATTTACTCCACTTTTCTACTGCATACTCTTTAGTTAAACTATTTAAATAATCTTCAGATAGTAATCCTTTATAAGTTTCCTTCCAATTTGAAATATATAATTTCGCTATATTATCTATATCATCATATACTGCATCTCTTATAATCATAAAACCACTCCTTTAATAATATTTGTTATAAAAGTATATTTACTTCGTATTATATAACAATTGCGAATTGAATTTGCAATTTAATTTCATTAAGTATTTTCATTTATAAATTCTACTAATTTTTCAGAATCTATAATATAAGATTTTTGCATAACCCCATCTGTATTAAAACTATTATCATTTCTAAGTTTATTTATCTCTAAAAAAACATATACACTATCTTTATCTATAGGAGTTAAAGTTATGCCTCTTTCAAATTCAAATGATGTACCACCATCTACTTCTCTTGTATTTCCATCAAGTAAAATAGTCAAACTTCCTAAAGTATTAGATGGAGAATCATTTATAGTGGATTTTTTTAATTTTGAATTTGTAAGTATATCACTTAAAAAATCAATACCATTACTTTCCATTTTATAATTGTAATCGTGAATGTCTTCACCCTTTTTTACTCTCCAAATTGAAACCACATTTTCATTTTTAAATACAAAAACATCTTTTAAAATATTATATTCTCTTATTTTAGAGTAACTAAATATAGTTAAAATCAAAACTATTATTGAAGCCAACCCTAAAAACAATTTATTTTTTAATATTTTCAACTTTATTTCCCCCTTACAAAATTATATATTATCTCTAAAGTTTATTTACCTCATATTAGGATTACAAATATTTATCAATATAGCTATCCTAAATCTATTCTTTTTTGTATTTACCTAAACTTTCTAACGAAACATCCTCTGAAATTCCGAGTTCTTTTTTCTTTAGGTTAAATTCATACTCTGATTTAAATTCAAGTACACTTTCTTCTTTTGTATCTAATATATAATATCTGTCCATATTTGTTTGAGCTATTATATATGTACTATCCTGTCCTACTTTAATTACAGATTCTTTTTCATATTCTTCATCATTTTCTTTATTATATACAGGTATTGATGGAGCTCTTCCTGTAATATCTTTATCTTCTATTTTAAATATTTTTGCATTATTTGCAGAAGTTTTTGCAATATAGTAATCATTATTTAAAATAATTCTATAGTCAGTTACACCTGAACATCCGGTCATTATCATTCCTAAGCATAAACTGCATATTATTTTTTTGATAATATTTTTCATGGTTTACTCCTATTAATTTTTATCCTCTAGATATTTTATTATATTCAACGTTAAACCTCTTCTTTGTATAAAATTTTATCAGGATAAAATATATAATGATTATATGTTTTAATTTAACGTCTAAAATTTGTTATTAAACATTATCTTTTTATGTATTCTAAAATATATACTTAACAATTTCATATTAAAGTTAATTTTTCACAATACTTATTTTTGAAACCAATTTTCACTTAAACATTGTTTTAATATTTGAAATTTATCCTCACCTATAGCATTTATAATATCAATTTCAAATTTTTCTTTTAAAATTAATGTTTCTCTACAAAATCTTAATCCTTTTTCAGTTAAAAAAAGTATCTTATCTCTAGAGTTTACATTTTGATTCTCTATAATAATATATCCTCTTTCAATTAATCCTTTTGCACATTTATGAGCTCCTTGGCGTGATATTCCTATTATCCTTCCAATCTGCGCCACTGTCAATTCATTCTTTTCTATTAGAGCAAGCATATATGATTCTGTATCACTAACCCTTTCTTCACCACTTTCAACCCAAGCCTCTATTACCATTTTTCTAAGTTTTGCATGTTTTTCACTTATTAAATCTATTATATTTAAACCTTGAAAATTTGAACACATATAAATACTCCTTTATCTTAATTGAATCTATCTATATTATATATAATTTTTACGCTATGTTTAAAGATAATGTTGAAAAATCAGGTATTATTAAAGAGGGCTAATAATCCCCCTCTTTAATAATACTTTTTATGCGTAATATATTAAAATTTACTACAATTAGAATAATTTAATTGGAGCAGGAATACCTGCCTCTGGAAGTAAGTAGATAAACACAGTAAATAGAATTTGAGTAATACTTATTAGAATAAATAATAGTTTAAAATTCCCTTTATTTATAATATTCATCATACTTAAAATTAAACTTAATATACTTATTATTGCACTTAGCCAAAACGTAAAATAAATATTATTTATACTACTTGTTGCAAAATATAATAGAATATAAAGTATTTGTAAACTTATTATTATTCTTTGAACTAATTTATTATTTAGATTTTTCAATATAATTCTCCCTCTTAATATTTATTATTTTGTATTATATAACAATCACGAATAATACAACAAATAAAACCTATATATACAATGGTTTTCTGTTTTTAAAATCCTTTATTCGTGTATTTGAATAAGATGCATGAGACTGTATAAACAATCTTTTATATTTCTTAGCATCTTTATCTGTTTTAAATAACTCAATCCACTTAAACCAATACATATAATTAGCCAAATATTTCGTTGCAACACCATTAAAGTTATCCATCCACTTTTTAAGTCTGCTATGGTATGAGTTTATATGTTGAATATGATAAATACCTTTTTTAAACTTTCCTGTCTCTATTTTCTGTATATCCACATCAAAATTATTATCTAAACGGATATAACTCTTGTGTGAGTCTATACACAATGTTGAGTTTTCCTCTATTCTCCCTTTAAACAATCTTTCTACATCTTTATATTTCATTCTTCCATTACATATCAATTCTGAAATTATATTCCCAGTTCTATCTATTGCACACATTACAGCAACTTGATTTCTTGATATCCCTCTTGGTTTAGGTTCTTCATTTTCAGATTTTTTACTTTTTGGACCTCTTAAATAAGGTTTTCGAGGCATAGTAAACCCCTTACTCTTACTATGATTTCCTTTATATGATAACCTAAAGAATGTTTCATCTGCTTCAACAAGACCAGATACATGACCTGTTCCTATGTATAATCTTAATGCATCTAAAATTTTCCCACCAATTTCAAGTATCAATGAACAAATAAATGAAGAGATAAATGCTATATAATAATGAACCGTATCACTTGCTTGCGATACGGTTCTCCGTATCGGTGTTAAGTGAGGTTGTAAACTTGCTCATTACTTTTCTCCTTTTCTAATATACTTTTAAAATTATAATTTAATTACGAGCTACATCCCCATATTATTCTATATAGTAATGTTCAAATTCAACATAGTTGCTCCAAAATTTCTTAACCTAAAAGAAGAAGGAGCATCCTTAACTGATACTCCTTCTCAAAACTTACTTTATATCCAATTGCTTGTTATCCTTTACCATCTTACCCCATTCCCCTAACATCATAATAACTTTCTCAAGTGAATATCAAGAGTTTTCTAAATTAATCCTTAACAGCTAGTTAATCTTTTAAATATTCTATTAATTCTTCTAATTCATTATCATCTTTATTTAATTTATCAAAGTCTTCTAAATCTTTATTTAATTTATCAAAGTCTTCTAAATCACTTTTTATATCTTTTTTTACTTCCTTTTTAACATTTAATCCACTGATAATATATCCCATAGAAAATGTTGCTATTGAATAAAATGCATATGGTAATGATGAATTAATGTAATATGTTATTACCATTAATATACTTTCACTTACCACAATCCTATTTGATGCTACAAGTGATGATATATATACATGTGAATTATATATAGTTAATAATGTATATACTAATATAATTATTGAAATAACATATAATACTTTACTTATTAAATTTATATCTTTAAAATGTTTTACTTCCATACTTAAGCCACCTCTTATAAAATCTTATTAATTTTTATTAATTAATCTGTATTAGTTTTTTATTTTTTAACACAAGTACAACATCCGCTTTTTTAGCTAATTCCTTACTATGAGTAACCACTATTACGCATTTTTCATGTTTATGTGCACTTACTTTTAATATTTCTATAATTTCATCAGCTGTATCACTATCTAAATTTCCTGTTGGCTCATCTGCTAATATTACTGGTGAATCTGTAACAAGTGTTCTTGCAATGGCAACACGCTGTTGCTGCCCCCCTGATAATTGTAATACGTTTCTATTAACTTCATCATCAGTTAATCCTAAATCGTTTAAAATTTTCTTATCTGCCTTAGGATTAACTATCTTTAAATTTTCTAAAGGTGTCATATAATCAATTAAATTATAATTTTGAAAAATTAATGAAATATTGCTTTTTCTATGATTCTCATACCCTTTTACTTTTATATTTTGATTATTATATAATATTTCACCATTTCTAGGTTCATCTAATCCAGCCAGTAATGATAATAATGTTGTTTTTCCTGAACCAGAAACCCCTAAAATAGCATAAAATTTTCCTTTTTCAAATTCCATGCTTATATCATTTAAAACTTTTTTTCCATTTTTATATGAATAATTAACTTTATTTAATGCTAAAATTGACATTTATTTTCCTCCTAGCTCATTTTGGATAATATTTCTTTTGGTTTTAATCTAATTATTGATACTGATGATGCCATTACTGAAAGTATGATAATAACTGTTCCTATAACATATACATAAATTAATTCTTCAACATCTACTTTTACATCTATTTCATCTACTGTACGAGTTGCTAAAGAACTATTAACATCATTTCCTAATGAAAATCCTCCAA
>ERZ773239.592-NODE-592-length-36343-cov-8.151648_pt1 | contig 36343 bp, 29 predicted proteins | sample MGYA00580521_ERZ773239 | MGnify/ENA primary metagenome ERZ773239 (study PRJEB29015, sample SAMEA2737801) | human gut metagenome | biome: human gut; feature: human-associated habitat; material: faeces | place: China | collected 2012 ... | reverse complement strand
CAAACTCAAAAATTCCGTTTTTTGCATAAAAAAACGGTACAAAGTGCTTAAAAAAGCACGTTGTACCGTTGATTGGCGGAGCATCAGAGATTTGAACTCTGGCGGCGCTACAAACGCCCTATCGCATTTCGAGTGTTGTAAGACTTTGGCAGATTCACGTCTGGAGCAGGTCGTTTCAGGCCACTTTGTTAAGAGGCAGAAACGCAGACGCCGCAAGGGGTTGCGGACATTCCGACCCGTATCGGCCGGAGGCGATTCGAACCGCCCCAAAGTTCAAATAAAACCGCGTTCTTGCGTAAATAGTCCCCGTTCTTGCGCGTTTGCAAGAAGTCAGGCAAGAAAACAGAGACCTCAACAGCGCCGATAAAGCACCCTTTCGGACCGAAATACGGAAAGGAGCTTCGTCATGACATACGATGCAAAGGAACTCGAACAATACCCGGAGATCATGAACAAGGAACAGCTGCGCAAGGCCTGCCATATCAGCAAGCGGACGGCGCACTATCTGCTGCAGTTCAATCTGATCCCCCACGTCTGCACCGGGAAGAAAACCCGCTGTTACGCCATCAAGAAACGCGACGTCATCGACTTTATGATCAATCGGGAGATCAATCCCAGCCGGTACATCGTGCCCACCAGCTGGTACAAATACGGAAACGAGGACGTGAAGCCTTACAAGATCCGCATTCAACCGCCCCTTCCCAACGATCCACAAAAGACGCGGCGCTACTACGAAAGTAAGCTCGCCGCTTACCTGGACGTGATCGACGTGGCCGCCATTGTGGATTTCACCGGCTATAACCGCCATACAGTCTGCGAGTGGATCCGCTTCGGAAAGCTCCGCGCCTTGGCGCTGCAGCACAAGTACATGATCCCGAAGTGCTATCTGATCGACTGGCTCTCCTCGGACGAGCACAACGCGACCCTCCGTAAGTCCCGCCGCCATATCGACCGGCTCTGGGAGCTGCAGAAATGGAGTGACGGGCAATGAGGGGAAATATCATTGAGGAGCTGTACTACGGCAAAATCGACCCGCAGGATCGCGGCTATCGCCCTAAGAGCCCTGCGAAGAAGGCGTCCGACTCTCTGAACGACCTGGAGGAAAAGCTCACCGAGCAGCTCGTCGGCGAAAACAAGGAGCTGTTTCTCCGCTTCTGCAACGCCTCCGCCGAGTTCATGGGCGAATCCGAGATAGACACCTTCATCACCGGCTTCCGCTTCGGCGCACGGTTTATGCTGGATACCTTTTTGAGCGACGACGCGCCGTTTGAGAGCTTTCTTGAGAGGTAGCATCAGCGGCAGAATTTGAAAAGTGCGTTTTTCAGAACCGTTTTTCTATTAAAAAGTGTGATTCGCCGCTTCTGCGACTGAAAATTCGCCGAATATTCACCGAAAATTCGCTTTATTCGCTCTTCAAGGGTGAATAAAGCGAATTTTTCGAATCAAGTGGGCTGGAAACCCATTCTATCAAAATCATATGCTCCTTTTTACGCGAGCAATCTTAACAGAAATGCTTTACAAGAATACTTTGTAGCCGTTGACTGTCCGATGGTGCTATTGCTTCCCCGTCCAATGTAGTTGCTATGGCTACTCGAACACGCTCTTTAACCTTGGCATTTTTCGCTATCTGTTCCAACGTATGCGGATAAAGGTTTAATAGCCATGAAACGTCAAACCGGCTAAAGTCAAATTTCGCATATTCGCAATAGAAGTCAAACGCCTCACTATTGCCGAGGAACTCCTGGAAGTCCTTTGCTTTGAGAACATTGAGAAGACACCAATAACCGACCTGATCTAATTCTTCATATGGTTGTTTAGTTGGATATACGACTACGCCATTGTTATTTTTATTTTTAGCCGCATCTATTCTTTGCTTAAGGTATACCTTCAGTTGCGTTTTAGCTGCTTTACTAATACGCGCATCACATTGCACAAGCATTTTAAACAAATCAAAGCTAAAATTCATTTGTATTAGTTTGTTAGCCCATGTGATAAGTTTTTTCTGTTGATTCTTTGAAACATATCCGCAGTAGTGCTGAGTTATCTGATAATACATCTGGGACAGATTATTATTTATAATCTGCGAGATTCTCATAGACAGTCTTCGCGAATAGTATTTCTCCTCTGGTGCAGAAATGTAATGGACAAGATTGCAATAATTGATACCCGTGCTTGCTGAGAACAACTCAAACCTCTCGCCCTTTTTTAAGGCAGCAATATGTTTATCCAAATACGAAATCAGAGTATTCTCTACGATTTTGCTCGTTGTTTTGCTGTACATTTTCCTGTGCACCAGTTGGCGATCAAGGAATAGGACCTTATCATTTATCAGTATTTCCCGAAACTCTTGTGTAAGGATGAAGCCGCATATCTTATCAACCAAACCCTGTGAAATGCTAACATATCTGAGTAATGCGAGACAATTCTTGATTTGCGTTTGTAATCCAATAACATCAATGTTATTTTTTGAAGATTTGACCGCATAACTGTAGTAATCCAGCAAGTTGTTTACAGCGTTCTCTATCAAAGCCATATTCTGAAACTCGATTGTTTCAATATGGTATTTGCTTAATAGTGCGATTATTTCTTTGGCGTCAAAATACTCTATGAAACAGTGGAAATCAATTTCATCAAAATAAACATTATTTCCATCAATAAAAGGAAATGGCTGCTCATGTAATACTTTCTTTCCCTGTGTGGAGTATTTGTATACTAACAGGGACATCAGATTCTTCACTGCACTTCTATACTCGGAGAACACATCCGCTATGATTCCATTTCCGAGCAAGAAATGCAAATAATCGTTTACTCTGCAAATCGCCTTACCGCTGCTTGTCATGCCAAATTCTGTTGATCCAGACTCAATCGCTTTTTGAAGCTTTTGTCCGTCAGTAAAAGCCTCATACGAATATTTATATAGCATATTCGCACTATGAATATCTCTGAGGTTGTCATATATATTTCGGAATTCTACCGGAAGGCGTCTAAACAAGTTTTCAGCCTCTGAGTCATTTGGAGACAATGCTTCGACAGCATCAAGATCATAGCAGCGATACCATGTATTTACATTCTTGATTACTTTCCGTAGGCTAATGCAGTTGGACTCCGCAAAATAGTACAGCAGATAGTCCGAATCCTTAAAAGCTTGCTTTGCGATCTCAGAAAAGTGAAAGAACGCTTCGTCATAACGCCTTAGCCGAGATAGATAAAATGCTTTTTTATAGTTTTTATCCAGTGATTTATATGTCTTTTCTGAAAATGCGTGCATAGCAGAATAATCGAACAGAATACAATTCTTATCTGCAAACGGCACCTCGCCAGCAACAAAACGCCTGTATTTGTGACCATCTTCTACCTCAAGTATTCTCGCTTTTCTGAAGACATTGAGAATGCAATGGTATTTTCCCAATACATCTTTTGTAAGGTTATTCTGTTGAGAATCTGGCATTAGATTAATGGCAAAGAATCTCTTTAACAAAAGATCGTCCCTTTGAGATAAGCCAATAACCCCGTCGTCGCGTATTCTGATATATGGATACAGTCGTTTTGAAACGTCCTCGATTCGAAGGGCATTCAAACGGTCTAACGGTTGAAGCAAATTATACAGGATCTCAAATGCTTCGTCCTCTGATTTCCCCTCCAATGACAACTTAGATTGATTCTTTAGTGCAGCAAAGATCGCATTGTAGCGATCTAAATAATCGTCGGTTGAAGTAATGAGTTTATTCCATTCGACAACTGTGAGCCCCTTCGACTGCTGATAAATAAGCTCAGTATCTGTAAGGGCTGAGCTGCCAACATAAAGGAAGATAGGCTCTCGGAAGCTACCCTTAAGTAGCGTTTTCGTCCAGTTAAGAATCAGTTTAATATTATAATCATTCAGGCTGTATCCTATAAAAACAACGGTGTTGGTGGAAAAAATGGATTTCACCAAAGTTTCAATTAATTTAAAGTTCTCACTATAGTTGAGGTAATCCTCTTCTTTGAGCACAAAATTATTGTGCTTGAAATCTCCGTGTAGTTTTAGTATAAATCTATCTCCAAAGATAGTCGGAACATCTTCATCTTGTGAAACAACCTTAAAGCTTTGGCAATACTGGACTGCTGCGTCTTCCAATAGCGTGTCATAGTTGGTGGTAATAAAGGATACTGGATTTAGGTTTAGCATTTCCCGATGGATGGTATTGGGCAGCAAGGAAGCAGAGTACAGCTGTTCTTTGACAAACCTATAGTATTCTTCCTTGTTTTCCCCTAAAGAATAATAAAACATCTGCGGAATTTGAAGATTCTCATCGGAAGAGTACTCATCTTTTCGAGTTCGTCCCAGTTTATCGCTTATTGCGTGGATCAGGGCTTTCCAGGTTGGTGCTCCGGAGAGTGCCGATACGCCTGCACCGACGAAAAAAGTAAGCGCATTGTTTTGTGAAGCATTCAGTATTCTCTGTAGTTCTTTCTCATACATATACTAACCCTCATGCCGCAGCAAGTAATCATCTTGTTAGAATACAGTTGCTTATCCTTCCAGTCGGTGCCGGATATCGTTCAGCCATTCGCCCTTGTATTTGAAATAGCGGGGGCCGGCGACGGAGTATTTGCTGCCAGTGAGAAGCTGGGCTAAAGAAGAAAGCGAATAGCTCTGCCCCTGATAGCTAACTGTCTTATCATCTACGACGGTGCACTTGATTTCTGGGTTATTGCAGTATTCGATCTCTTCGCCGGGCTGGATATTACACATAGAAAAGCGGAAGGGCGACTGGCGCTCTTTGTGCTCGGCGTCGATCTCCTGGGCGGTTTCCTCTGCCTGCTTCTGGGCCTCGTCCATATCGATCCGTTTCAGCTTGTCCGCACAGCCGTGAATCTCTGCGATGGCCTCCAGGATGGAATAGGCGTCCTCCGGCGACATGGCGTAGAACTCACGCACGCGCTGCTTTCCGTTGAAGTTCTCGATGGAGCGCAGGTTTGGATTCAGCTTATCGATAATGCTATGGATTTTCAGATCAGAGAGCCGGGAATTGACCTCATATGTCGCATAGACGCGGAAGGCGAAGGGAATACACTCGCTCCGGTTCAGCTGCTGCAGCCGCTTGTCAATATCATCCGCATACCCGATCTTCACATATTCAGGGAAGGACGGGTTGGTCAGTATGTAAATCACGCCTGTTTTATCCATCTTGGACACCTCGCTCTCACATAGTTAGTCGATTATTATATGAGAATACTCACAACTTATAATAATCAATTAGGCGGCGCTTTATCTCATTCTGAAGCGTTTGGTAATCTCCATTAAAGCGGATTTGCTCAAACATTCTGATATTGGACGGGATGTGTTTTTCAGCCTCTTCTGATGTTCCGTTATGTACAAGAATTAAATCTTTTTTTAACCCCATTGCGTAACCAATCTCGTGCGGGACATTCAACTTGCCACTACTAAGATCGGCTATGACTAACCCTGCGCTCTCAATGTCTCGAAAAATCCGATCTGAAATCTGCCCAGTCGTACCTTCATGATGCTCATCTACCCTTATGAGCATAATACCTGTCTTTTTTTCGTTGTTTATTTCATTAATTGCACGACGAATTGCATTTTCGGTCTCATTGTATTCTGCCGAAAAACACCTTGACATGAAAATTGTCTGTTCTGTCGAGCGAACATACCGATTGAAGATGGCTTCAATACATTCTGCGTTGCTTGCAGCATTTTGTTCAGTGTCTATCTGCGCATCAGTAATCTGGTATTTTTCTGACCATGTTAAGAGCCTATCCTTGTATTGAACAGCGTCAGCAGAAGGAGAGGATATTTCGATATTGTAATACAAAGCCACCAGCAGGAACAACAATCCAGACGATATTAGAAGTGTTCCGTTCTCTCCTAGCTTTGCATCATTGAGAGCATTGCTCAATGCAATTCCAAAAGCCTCTTCATGCTCTGCTGTCTGGATATTGCCGAATCGCTTTTGGATGCTTTCTATTATGTCTATAAGCGCAGTTATTAGATCTGATCGAATCCAAGGAATAGCTTTTAGCTTTCGTATTGCCAGAGGCTTGTTTTTCAACACCTTCCTAGCGAGCAAGTATTCATGCCCAAAGCTATCATCTAGTTCTTTATCAGAAAAAGAGAGCTCATCTTTGCTGTCTACAATAATACCTTCCAGCAATCGTTCCGAACGGATGGGTACAGCTTTTGAATTAATATTGTGAAAGATGATCTTTTCATCTTTCATACTTACATTATCTGGGAAGACGATAATGCAGAAGGGAATTAGATAATTGCTGCGCATCTGCCCTTCGGCGATGAGTTTTTCGATGGCTAAAAGTCTATGATTACCATCAACTCTACGGAAAGGCTTATCCTCAATGCGATCGTATTTTTTGTCAGGGATGGAAAGGGTGTACAAGAAGCCATTACCTGCCGCCTTTTCCTTTTTGAATGCTATACCATCAACATTCGATGTAAAACCTTTCCCGGATCGAATATCAGCTAAAGCATCCACCTCAGAAGATGCTCCTTGTGCGTAATAGTTGTACTTTGCCGTGTATGCGAGGACAACTTCTGGACTAAAACTATTAGATCCGGATGTAATAAACGAGCTAATCTCGGCAACGTGTTCATCCTCTGCTGGACGCTGGTATCCCGGGTGTGGATACGACAGTTCAACGATTTCATTGTACTTGGCGTATCCTCGAATTGTACAAGTCCCGCCCAAAGACTCACTGAAGATTCCGGAAAGTTGAATCATTCTCTATCCCTCGCAATTCTCTTTCTTACAAACCCGCTTCATCAAGCTTGTACATCAGCATACTGGCAAACATCAGCCTTCTCAGGGCTTCTTCTGCTGTCAATACTTCATCATTTGAATGCGCTTTCGGATTGCGCAAAGCAGACATGGCACCAGCTGTCATAAAATGAAATCCTTGCTGATAGTTATTCCCGCTTTCTGTGCCGGTATCGCAAACAGGGCAGAGAAGCGGATTGCTGCCAAACAGCTTATGCATTAGATCTGTTCCGTCTGGAACCGTTGCAGCACTGGGGACGAGCTTTTTGTAAATTGCCTTGGCTCTGCTGTTTAATTCAATGAAGGCATCCTCTGCCGCGTTTGCGAAATGACCGTCCTCAAACAGTTTCTTTGAAGATTTCTGTATTAGTGGATGTATGTAGGACCAAATCTCAGCAGTTGTTTGCTTCTCTGCAGATGGTGCCTGGCCTTTGGCCGCAAGATAATCCAGTCCGAAGAGGATTTCCCCGATAGCGTATGGATTAATAAACGCTTGTCCGAATTGGTTAACAGCGAACAGGATATCCTTTGCTGCGAGCAGCTGTCGGGCAATCTGAGGATCATCTGCCTTGCACTCATTCGCGATTGTGATGATGCTCTCACGAATACCGGCAACATCAACAGCCGAAAACTGCATACTCAGTACGTTGGGAGTACCTGCAATCTGTCGGAGTCGTCCCGAGAGCTGGTTTATCTGCATGTTTTTGAATAACGAATTCATTATCTATTCTCCCAACAACTCTTTCTCAAACTGCGCTTTGGCATCTGCCCATTCCTTGATAGCCTGTCTGCGAAGAACATTAGCCTGACTACGACGCTGCATCAATTCAGCTGCGATCTGATCCTGTATTTCTTTCGGGGGGAGCGGGATCTTTACCCTTTTCAGCGTATCCGTATTGACACCAGCTTGATTGTTGAAATTCGTGCAAAGCAGCTTCCAGTAGCCAATGCTGAGCAGCACATTAAAGAATGCTGCAACGTAATACGGATTTACACCCTCCTTTACGGTTATTCTTGTCATGTGATTAGATGCTGCGCAAAGAACATCTGAATCAAATACGGTCGTTTTGCCAACAAGATCCGGAGAATTAGTATTGTTGAAGATAACCTCGTTTTTTTTGCAATAATCTTCGGATTTTAGTCGGCTCTTAGGCACATACTTCTTTGTTTCAAACGACAGCTCGCCTTCAGGTGTTATGCTGAATGGGCGAAGATGAGGAACTCGCTGATCCTCCGGCAAATTGTCGGCCTGATCCTGTTTGCCTGCTGCAAAGCCGGATACGATTTTCTCACTGATGTCATTTACACTGACAGTCCGATACGGTAATGCTTCAATCTGCTTTCTAAAATGAGAAAATTTCGGTGAGTAGTAGTCAGCATCAATACGCCCTTCTATGTTCGCTACGGTTGTTGCATAGGTGATTTTCTGCGTTGCAGAAAAGTCGAACGTCAGCCCCAACCTATCAATGAGATATATCGGGGTTTTGTGGAGTAATTCATGTGCCCGTTGAAGCTTGCCATTCAGAAGATTTAGTTTATCCTCCAACTCCGCAACCAACCTGACTTGTACCGGGTAATCAGGTAATACAGCAGGGAAATTTTCAATAAAAGACGCTGACACTCTCTGCTGCCCGGCAGATCCGCTAAATGTAGCCTGTGCTGCTTTCAAGACATCGTCGCTTGACAGAATTGCCCAGACAAACGGCATATATACATTCTCGTTGCGTTTACGAATAACATGAAACTCGGTTGATCCGAAACCGATCTCTGTGGGCATTTTGTCAACAATACAGGATTTCCCATTCTGCATGCAAGGAGTAATTTTGGCCCAAATCAAATCGCCCCGTTGGAATACGGTAAATCCTTTCTTTACGGTCTCATACGCAACCATGTCATAGGAAACAACATTCGTCTTTTCCTGAACATTTGCCATCGGTACGAAACTCACTTCTGAACTATCTGACAATAATGAACAATCTGTTTTGGGGTTAACAGCAACATGGTTGTTCAATATTCCATTTGCATATGGACTGTGCTGATACTTTTCGACAAGCGAGAGATAAGTCGGATACAGCGGATTACAATATATTTCTTTACTTTCTATATACCCCCGTTTGACAGCGAAGACGCAAAGGTCATTCGCATCGGGGGTCATGCGAAAAAAGATGTTGCGTCCTTTTGAAATTCTTCGTACTTCTGAATGATCTCATCGAGCTGAGAATTGGTTTTGCGTCCGGTGGCGTCATAGCCGATCAGCGCCGGCGCTGCCATGAAGATGGCTTCGTTCTCGTCCGGTTTTTCATCGGCTTTACGCTTGCGGACAAAGATAATGGACGCCTTTACACCGGCACCAAAATGGGCAAAGGCACACTGAGGCAAGCTCACAACTGCAAGCAGTTGGAACTTCTCCAAGATGAAATCGCGTACATACTGCGCGGAGCTGTTTGTCAGAACGCCGTCGGGAAGTACGATTGCCGCCTTGCCGGTTCCGGGCTTCAGGAACTCCCAAATGCGTTCAATAAACAGTATTTCGGAGCTCTGTCGGGGACGATCTTTATATTTTCCTTTAGCGTCCTTTGTTTTACCTAATTCATAATTAGCCAAATAGGGTTTTTCCGCCTTCGTGATTGTGGAGCCAAACGGCGGATTGGTCAGAATCAGATCGAACTTTCCAGCTTCAAATCCGCGGTTATGGTCGTGCATCTTGTCAATGCTGTCCAGCGCGTCAAAGCTGATCACGTTGGTATGGCCGTCATCATGGACGATCATATTCATCTTTGCAACGCGGGCTATTTCATCGTTGATCTCAATTCCGAAAAGATGCTTGGATGCGAAATCGTGCCAATAGTTAAAGTAATCAACTGTACCAATATCATAGTAATTTCCTGCCTGAGTACGCATATAATCGAGCGCATGCAGAAGAAATCCTCCGGAACCGCATGCTGGATCAAGCACATCCCAATCGTGCTTCGGTTTCATCATTTTTACAGCGAACTCAATAATCGGACGTGGGGTGAAATACTGTCCGAAATCACCCTTAAAGAAGCCATCCATGAATTGCTCAAAAGCAACACCTTTAACGTCCAGATCTGTTTTGCTCAGGTTTATCGCTTCCAAATGGGAAACAACGGTGCGAAGAACCCGATCATCGACCTTAATGGAGTCAGTGAAAACTTCGGGATCTTTCACTTTCTGCTCATCGTACAGGGCATTGATTCGCTCAGCCAGCTTGGAAGATGGTTCATGCGTTTTGATCTGGAACTGGTAGGGTTCGCCCTTCTTCCGAGGCTTCTGCTCATCACTGATTTTGACAAAGATGAGCTTACAGAGCTCGCCAAAGGCCGTGGGAGGAGATAGGCGCCCGCCACCCCAAAGTGTGTTGTGACACTTCTTGATAGCAGCAATCAAGTCTTCCCTGGCAACCGGCTGGATATCAGGGGCCTTCTTTTTCTTGCCGTCTGCATCTGTATATTCTCCACCTCTGTAAAAGCGGAATGCTTGCGGTTTTCCATAGGCTTTTGGAAGATCGGCAATGATATTATTCTCTCGTTCGAGAATGCCGGTACTATCGTCCGAGAAATCCAACACCCGACGAGTAGCGCCAGCAATAATAACCACATAGCTTGCACGAAGCTTTACCCACGTTGCGTTGCCTACACCCTGCTCAATTGCCTGCAAGAACTCCGCATCTGTAACGCCATCTCGTTTGCACTCTACAACCGCATACGGTTTTTTGCATTCATCATCAGAGAAAATGACAATATCCGCACGGTCCGTCGGTACACGATCCGGGATCGTCACCTCAACCTTAATGCGATGTGCTGGGTAGTCGTATTCGTAGATCAGTTCCGCCCAGAATTCAGCCCGAACTTTTTCCTCGGGATCGTTATAGTTTTCTGTGTGATTATCAGACGTGACATAGATGATCTTCTGCTTATTCTCCGGGCCGGTGATAATGGCATATCCATCTTTAATTGCCCTATCAAGGTAAGTCATATTTGCTTCCTCCAAAATTCTCTGTATGTTGGTAGCGTATTAATTCATTTCTTGTTGCGTTGGCACATTTTCCAAAAACATCACATCATAAATCGGCAGATACGTGATCTTGCCGTTCGTCGTGATCTCGCGGGCGTTGGACAGAACATAGGCCTTTTTCACATGATAATCGTCGTTCTTTACAAAAGTATTCAGCGCGCTGTGGACGGTGTAGTCCTTGCCGGACTTGACCTCGATGGGGACGGCGGAGAGACTGTCGTAATCGTCGATCAGATAATCGACCTCTCCCTTGCTGCGGTTATCGTAATAAAACAGCTTGAAGCCGTGGGCCGCCAGCTCCTGGGCCACCACGCTTTCATACACAGAGCCGAGATTGATCCCCGGCTCATCGTCCAGGATCGCACGGATATTGCTGCCGTACAAAACGTCCGTCAGAAGCCCCACGTCGTTCAGATAGAGCTTGAGCAGGTTTTTGCCGACGGACTGCGTAAGGGGAAAGACAGGGGTGGTGATTGCGTTGACGTCCAGGGCGATCCCAGCGGAGATCAGATATTCAAACTCATCCTGATAGTCGGAAAAACGCTTGCCGCGCTTGTCCTCGATGTCCTGAAAGACCACTCGTTTCTTCTTGCTCTCCAGATTGGAGGGGATCATATCGTAGATCCTGCGGATCTTCAGCTTCCTGCTGTTGTCCGCCTCGTACTTTGACGCGTCATCAGCATAGAACGCGCGGATATCCCGATGGATCGTCCGCACCTTGACGATATTGGTGTCTGCAATAAAGGAGTTTACAGCATCGGGCAGCCCGCCGATCAGCAGATACTTCTTGAAAAGATCCATTACCTTCTCATGCATGGCGGCATCCAGACTCTCACCGGTAAGGAACTTCTCATGCATCATATCGATGGCAAACCGATTAAACCCGTTTGCCAGCAGAAACTCCTCAAAATCCAGCGGGAACATGCGCTTGATCTCAATACTCCCGATGGGGATCGAGGTGGTCTTCTTCAAGGTCACGCCCAGCAGCGACCCGCTGGCAATATAGGTGTACCTGTCGTCCTGCTTCAAAAACTTGAGCATGGTCAGCAGGTGCGGATACGCCTGGATTTCATCAAGGAAAATCAGCGTGTTTTTCTTCTCTCCCATTCTCTCGCCGGCGATCGTGCTGACCTGAAAATAAAAGTCCTTGACGGTGCGGACCTGCTCAAACAGCCTGGGGCCGTTGTAATCCTCCGCAAAGTTCAGCTCGATATAGTTCTCAAAGAGCTGCTGCCCAACGTGGCGTATAATAAACGTCTTTCCGATCTGCCGCGCCCCGTCGATAATCAGCACCTTATTGGAATCGGATTTCAGATAGCTTTCAATATACGGCTGGATTTTTCGATATAACATTGCGCACCTCCGCACTTTTCAGCATAGTCAACGCGCCGGAAAACACATAATTCAATTGGTTGCACATCTCGTGACACACACATTTCAATATCTATTATACTCATAAAAACGCACAAATCAATAGCCGGTGCAAAATAAATATATCCCGTTGTCAAGACTGCAAATCCGATTATTGCACATTGGACTCTAGTGTAGCGCCGGGCTATCATATACGCGAAGGAAGACCAGAAACAATGCGTATATGAAGGAGGCGCGGTATGGAAAACAGGTTTGCTGCGGCGCGGAGGAGATATCTGCGCACACACATGAACGGGATCTACACAGGGATGCTGCTGACGGGGACTCTGGAGCCGCATCTGGAGGAGATCGGCGAGTCGGCACAGGCAATGCTCGACCGGATCGTGGAGCAAATGAAGAAGGCCGAAGGCGTCACCGAGCAGCTGAAGGCTGCGGATCAGATGGAATGGGTCGGACGGATGAACAGTATCCGCAGCCGCGCGGAGGAGGTTGTCTTTTCTGAGCTGGTTTATTGCTGAGGCGTGGTGATGTTCAAGTATAGAAGAAATCGAGTGTTAGCACTCTGCGCCGGCGAGCGACGGCTGCTGACAATGGCCCTGTTGTCCTTTCGGAACAAGCTGGTAGCAAGCGGCAAGCCCACCGAGGATATCAATGAGCTGCTGATCCGGCTGCTACGGTAAAAACTGAATACGAGAAATGAGCGTCTGCTTCTGAAAAGAGGCAGGCGCTTATTTTTATGGCATCAATTTTGCTGCCACACCGATGAACTCCGCAATGGATATGGCATCACTTTTGATGCCATAGACGAAAAATGGCTCCATTTCGGAGCCACGAGCAGTCCTGCATAGGAAAATGGCTCCAATTTGGAGCCAAAACAAAAGAATTTTTCAAGGGGGTTAATTTTTTGGCCTTCTCGCTGCCTACCAAGTGAGGGGAACTATGAAAAAGCTCTGCACAAGCTCGGCTTTTTATAATTTACCAGCTCAAAAGAAAAAATTTTGAAAAGCAGCGGGAAAATCCGAAAAAAATTCGGCAAAGGGAAAGTGAGAGGAGCTTCTAAGCTTCCCCCGTGTACCTCGACAACTGAATAGCCGTTACCGAGACAGATATGACTGTGCGACGATCGCAAAAGAGCGAGCACGGCGACGCCGCGGAGGCCCCGGGGCAGGCATATAAAAACGATATCGGAAGAACGGCGCCAAACAAAAACACAGTTACCAGCGAAAGAAAGAAGGTGAAACACATGAACAAGCTACAACTGATCGATGCCGATACCCTGTATTATAAACCTCTTGCCCACCCCAAAATGCTCATCGACGGTGTTCTCTCCGACGGGCTCGCCATTTTAGCGGGAGACTCCAAGATCGGCAAGAGCTGGATGGTGCTGTGGCTGTGCCTGCAAATCAGCCGCGGCGAGGCGGTGTGGGGGCTGCCCACCAGAAAAACCGATGTGGTATATCTGGCCTTGGAGGACCGGGAATGGCGCGTTCAGCAGCGTATGCAGGAGCTGACGGATTCTCCGCCGGAGAATCTCCGCTTCGGCTTTTCCTGCGGCCGGCTGGGCACGGAGCTGGAGGGGCAGATCGAGGAGGCTCTGCGGGAATTTCCCTCCACGGGCCTGATATTCATCGATACCCTTCAAATGGTGCGGGACAATGTTTCCGCAAAGGTCAATGCCTATGCCCAGGACTACAAGGATCTGTCCGGCCTGAAAAAGCTCGCCGATGACCACGGCATTTGCATCTTCGTTGTCCATCACACCCGAAAGGAGCGGGACAGCAGCAATATCTTCAACGATATGACCGGCTCCACAGGCATTTTGAGCGTGGCGGATACGGGGATGATTCTCCGCAAGGATGACCGCTTCGGCGATTGCGCCACCCTCTGCATTACGGGCCGGGATGTGGAGGAGAAGAAGCTGAAAATGCAGATGCGGGGCGTCCGATGGGAGATTACCGAGGCGCTCAGCGCCGACGATTTGCGAAAGGAACGCATCCCGGACTTTGTTTTTCAGGTGGCGGATTTCCTTTTGGCGCACAGGCGCTTTCGGGGCACAGTGTCCCAGCTGCTTGCCGCCGTAGGTAATACGGAGCTGAAGCCCAATCTCGCCAGCAAGCATCTGACCCGTCATTACAGCGATGTACTGCTGCCCCTGGGAATCACCTGCGAGTATCGTAAAACGGCGGCTGCCCGGCTGGTGCTTTTGGAGCTGCATGACGGTGCTGACGGTCATGACGGTTCCTCCGGGAGCGAGAGACTTGCGTCACTGCGGAAACAGAATGACGGAACCTTCCGGCTTCCCCAAGCATCGTCACAAGCGTCATCTGCGTCATGGGAGGAGGCGGAGGGCGATGAGGAATTGCCGCTTTAAGGGGTACGGGGCTATACACCGCTTTTTTATCCGTAAGGATAACGAGCATGGGATTTGTGTAGCCATGCGGCACCCAATTCCCCCGTATCTGCCGATACGAAAGGGGCGCGCCCCTGTAACCCCGCTGAAAGGATGTGATATCTATGCGGACTCGAACAGAGGAAATCAATGTGCGGGTCTATAAAACCGAAAAGAATACCATTCGCAGAAAGGCAAAGAAATGCGGCATGAATATGTCGGAATATCTCCGAACCTTGGGAACCGGTGCAGCGGTGAGAGAGGCTCCGCGCTGGGAGCTGATGCTGGCGTATCAGAAGCTGACAACGCTTCACGATACCGTCCGCTACGAGCTTGCCATGAGGGACTTTGACGAGGCCCTGACCGAGATTGAGAGCCTGCTTCTGCGCGCCTATCACGGGAAGGAGGATGCCGATGGCGGTGACGAAGATCTGGGCGATTCATGACAGCGTCAGCCGTGTGGTGGACTACTGCACCAACCCCAGCAAGACCAAGCTGAGTGACCTGGAGCAGGTGCTGCTGTATGCTGCCGACAAAGAAAAAACCCTGGATGAGGGGGAGCAGCAATACGCCGTCACCGGAATTGGCTGCAGGGCGGAGTCTGCCGCAAGGGAGATGGCTGCCGTGCAGAGGCGCTTCGGCAAAGCCGGCGGCAATGTGGCCTACCACGCTTACCAGTCCTTCAAGACCGGTGAGGTTACGGCGGAGGAATGCCATCGCATCGGCGTGGAGACGGCGCGGCGGCTTTGGGGGAACGACCGGCAGGTGCTTGTTGCCACCCACTTCAACACCGGCACTTATCACAACCACTTCGTTGTGAATCCGGTGAATATGTGGACAGGCAAAAAGCTGGAGGCAAAATACGAGGTCTACTACAAGCTGCGGGATATGTCTGACCGTGTCTGCAAGGAGCATGGCCTGTCGGTGGTGAAAAATCCCCAGCGGCATAAAACGGCGCGGTCGGTCTACTTTGCCGAAAAGGACGGCGAGCCCACCCGCTACAACCTCATGCGGCGGGCACTGGACGAGGCGCTGACGATATCGAGCAGCTGGACGGAGCTGGGCGCCGTGCTGCGGAAAAAGGGCTATGTGTTCGTGTGCGATCCCTACCGCAGGTACGCCACCATCCGCTCTCTAAGCGCTAAAAAGTGTATGCGCACTTTCCGGCTGGGAGCCGAATATGACAAGGAGGCGCTGCAGGACAGGCTGCTGGAGAACCAGCGGGACATCCGTGTGACCCGGCGCTATTTTGAATTCATGAGGCCCTACACACGGGAATATGCCAGGAAGAATCCACCGACGGAAGAATACTACCGGCAGCGGGATTTTTATCTGCATTTGCCCCGCGTCAACGGGTATTTGAGCTTCTTCCGCTGTGTGGCAATCGTGCTGGGCGTTGCGCCGCTGTACGAAAAGGAATATCGGCAGCCCCTGTCGGCGGAGTGCCGGGAAGCTTGCCGCAGGCTGGATCGCTTCACCGCCGAGATAACGCTGGTGTGTCGGGAGCATTTGGACACGCCGGAGGATGTGCAGAGGTTTCTTGCACGAATGGACAAGGAGATGGATGCAATATCCGCTGCACGCAGCAAAATCCGCAATAAACAGCGAGGCTGCGCCGATCCTGTGGAGAGGGTCGAGCTGAAAAAGTCCTGCGCCGCCTGCACCGCAGAGCTTTCCCGGCTTCGGAAGCAAAAGCAAACCGCCTATAACATGATTGAGGATAACCCAAGGCTGAAAGACCTCTTGGCGTGTGAATTGGATGCGTGGGTGGAAAACGACCCCTACCTCTCCCCGCGGGAGAAGCAGGCGCTGCGAAATCAGCGGCTGTCCCAAGAGGAAAAGACGATTATGCGATGAAAGGAAGGATTCGATGAAGAACGACAGATTGATTGATTTGGGGCTGACCGGGTACGAGGAGCTTTTTATGAGCACGGAGGAACGGCTCGATGCGAAAAAGCCAAAGGTAGAGGCAATCCCGCTGGCTGCCCTCACACCCTTTCGAAATCACCCCTTCAAGGTGAAGGAGGACGAGGAAATGGCGCAGCTCATGCGGAGCATTGCCGATGCCGGCGTGCTTTCTCCGGCGCTGGCAAGGCCGTTGCCTGACGGCGGCTATGAGCTGATCTCCGGCCACCGGCGGCTGGCAGCGTGCAAGGCACTGGGGATGGACGCCATGCCGGTGATTGTCCGCGACCTGACAGACGAGGAGGCTGTTATCACCATGGTGGACAGCAACCTGCAAAGGGAACATATTCTCCCAAGCGAAAAGGCGTTCGCGTACAAAATGAAATACGATGCCATAAAACGCTCGCCGGGGCGAAAAGAAAATGGTGACCAACTTGGTCACCAAATCAAAAGTATTGATTCTCTTGCTGAAAATTCACCGGACAGCCGCAACCAAATCCAACGCTACATACGCCTCACCAACCTGATCCCCGACATTCTGAAGCTGGTGGATGAGGGCAAGATCGCCCTGACTCCGGCGGTGGAGCTGTCCTATTTGCAGCCGTCTGAGCAGGAGATGATCTTCTCCGTGATGGACAGCGATGAGGTAACGCCGTCCTTGTCCCAGGCCCGACGGCTGCGGCGCATGAGCGAGGAGCAGACTCTTACGGATGACGCGGTGCTGCAGCTTCTGTCCGAGGTTAAGGGTAATCAGGTGGAATATGTGAAGGTGCCGGTAGACAAGCTCCGCAGCTTTTTCCGTCCGGACACCTCCATGAAGCAGATGACCGAGACACTTGTCAAGGCCATGGATTTTTACAACAAACACTTGGCGCGGCAGCGCAAAGGCCGGGACGCCCGGTGAAAGGAGATTTTACAATGAAAGAAATCATAAAAGAAATCATTGAATTCGATTTGGACGAAGGAAGAATGGACTATCTGGATGATATGATTGACGTGTTTTCCAAAGACGGCTGTGAAATGGTGGATATCCTCTTCGACAGATTCCTAAAGAAATACTACGCTGATATTGATGTCAGCAACGAACGAATGACCATCAATCTCACTGACGAAGAAGGACATGTATTGTCCTTTAATCTGAGCCAAAGCGAGGTCCATTATGTGCTTCACATGGTCGAAAGAAGGCTCAACAGCTTTATGCGCGACGACGGAGGAGGTGGTTTCAGTGACGAAGACTGAGCTGCAGACCATGTATGAGGTGATGTTCACGGATTACCCCGACATTGTGAACGTTGCCCAGGTCCAGTCCATGCTGAAAATCAGCCGCCATCTGGCCTACGAGCTGATTGGCGACGGGTATATCCCCGGCATGAAAATCGGAAACGCCTACCGCATTCCGAAAATCAACGTGATCCGCTACGCTCTCTCGGCGGGCAATCCCCAGCCGGCAGCGTGACACGGATTTGAACTGAAACGACACATTGGACGGGCATCTGAGTAGGCCGTATAATGGTTACGGTCCGAAAGGGTGCCCGTTCATACGCTGTCAGCAAAAGGAGGTATGGATGAATGATAGCGGGACACCTGCAAATCAAAAACGACTACTATTATATGGTCCTGAGCTATTTGGACGCCAACGGCAAACGGAAGCAGCCGTGGTTTCCAACGGGACTGCCAATTAAGAACAACAAAAAGCGCGCGGAGAAAATGCTGCTGGAGCTGCGTCAGACCTATGTTCCCCCTGCCGAGCACAAGTCAAACGGAGAGCTGTCTGCCGATATGCTCTTTGCCGACTTTATGGAGCTTTGGCTGGAGGTCGTTCGCAATTCGATTGAGAAGACGACCTTTTCCTCTTACACCCAGATGGTAAAGGGAAAAATCGCACCGTACTTTCGGAAAACCGGCGTCAAGCTGGGCGAGCTTCAAGCCAGGCATATTCAGAGCTTCTATCTGTACGAGCTGAAAACCGTATCTGCCAGCACGGTCATCCACGAGCACGCCAATATTCACAAGGCTCTGAAATATGCCGTCAAGATGGACCTCATTCCGTACAACCCCGCCGACAAGGTGGAGCGTCCGAAGAAGCAGAAGTATATCGCGGATTACTACCGTTTGGAGGAGCTGGAGCAGCTCTTTGAGGCGACAAAGGATCACCCCTATTCTCTGCTGATCCAGATCACCGCGTTCTACGGGCTCCGGCGCAGCGAGGCTCTGGGCCTGAGATGGGACGTCATCGACTTTGAGCGCAATACCATCACCATCAGACACATCGTAACAAATGCCAAGATAGACGGCAAGTATGAGATCGTCCGCGAGGATCGCGCCAAGACGAAATCCAGTCTGCGCTCTCTTCCTCTGGTCGACAATATCCGGGAGAAGCTGCTGGCCTTGAAGGAGCAGCAGAAGGAAAACAAGAGGATCTGCGGCAACTGCTACAACCGGGAATACGACGGCTATGTGTTCGTGGATGTAATGGGGAACATTTTTAATCCCCGGAATCTCAGCAGCAATTTCAGCAAGCTGCTGGAATTGAAAGGTCTGCGGCATATCCGCTTCCACGATCTCCGGCACAGCTGCGCCTCGCTGCTGCTTGCCAACGACGTGCCCATGAAGCAGATCCAGGAATGGCTGGGCCACAGCGATATCAGCACCACGGCAAACATCTACAGCCACTTGGATTATAAGTCCAAGCTTACGTCCGCAAACGTAATGGACAACGTCCTGACCCTGCCGGAAACCGAGGCCGTCGGATGGCAGACATGACTTCTTGCCGAAAATCATGTGCAGCAATGGCAGATTAGCAAAAAGAAAAGCCCAGTCATATGGGCGCAAAGCCTTGATATGACTGGGTTTTTCGCTGGCGGAGGGCGTGGGATTCGAACCCACGGACGGTTTTTGGCCGTCAAACGATTTCGAGTCGTTCTCGTTATGACCTCTTCGATAGCCCTCCGTATATCTCAACTGTTTTCCGTGCGCTGAGAAAATGCAAGAAAAACACGCAAGAACAATATGAAATTTTGAAATTCAATCCGGCGAAAACCCTTATAAATCAAGGGTTTTCAGCGGGGAAAACGGCCAGAGCCAACGCGCATTTCGAGTTAATCTTTGAAAAGGCAATATGGTGATAACCAAGGCTGATGCAGGCTGGTTTGTCCGCTGATTTTGGGCGATGCTTGTAGCGGAAATACTGCCCGAAAGCAAAAAACAATGTAGGTACGAAAATAAGCAAAATCGCCCGTTTTGGGGCAAAAATGGCGGCTTTTTGGGAAAAATGCAAGATAGGATGCAAGATAACCCCTGCCCCAAAAGCCGGATAATGGTGCAGGTTTGCGGACACGAATGAGAAAAAATGCAAGAAGCAAAAAATTGAAGTAGTGATTTTTCGGGTTCCACTTTACAAACAAGGAGAACCCGAAATGAAGAAAGAAACTGTAAGCAACGACTCTTTGAAAGAAAAAATCGAAGAAATCCTAACGCCCTATCCGGACCCGATGAGCCGCAACGATTTCCGCATCGTTTGCCATATCGGAACACGAACCTCGCTTTATCTCCTGCAAAGCGGGCTTGTTCCCTGCAAAAACAACGGAAAGAAAACACGCTGCTATAAAATCGCCAAGAAAGATGTTGCCGAGTATCTCTACCGCCGAGAGGCCGACCCGATGCGCTATACTCCGCCCAGCGGGTGGTATTACAACTACCCCAAACACAAGAAACCTGCCGCATCGTTAGAGCGCAAGCTGAACTATAAGGGCGAGGAACGGCTGCTGGCCAAGGAATGGTACGAGCAGCAACTGGCAAATTACCCGGATGTACTGACCGTTGCGCAAGTCTGCGAGGTGACAGGCTATCAACGCCACACAATCCTGAAATGGTGCAGCAAGGGCTTGCTGAAAACCATCTTACAGACACCCAAGTACATGATTCCCAAAGTATGGCTGCTGGAATTTGTGACATCCGATTTTTTCAACGAGATCAGCCGAAAATGTGGAAAACACTATGCCGCCATCAAGGAAATCGGTGATTCAAGCAAAAGCAGATGGTATACTCATTCATCATAATGTGTTCCGTTCAATTTTCCAGTCGCTGACTGGAAAATCGGGTGGTTGAGATATACAAGACATTTTTCCATTAAAGAATATAGCCGAAAAAGTCGCTGCACCGCCCTTTATCCGTGCAGAGGATAGATGATAACCCATAGTAGTGCGGTCAACTCAATTTGCCAGACAGCGTCTGGTAAATTTAAGAATCCCAATATAGCGGGTACAATATTTTTCGGATTAGCATTCAAGATCCAATGCAAAAGTGACTGTGGTGCAAAGTGAATCTCTGCGCCACAGTCACTTTTGCATTAAGCAAATCAACATAAGCCATAAATCAATGATTTAGTTCAGCCCGGACAATGACCGCATAACAAGGTCGATATCCTTGTTTTCCAGTTCCTGAATGATATGGAGATAGGTCTTTTGGGTGGTTGTCATACTGGAGTGTCCCAGTCGCCGGGCAACACTCGCAATAGATACGCCGGTAAAAAGTAGCAGGGATGCGTGGGTGTGGCGCAGACCGTGGATAGAAATGACCGGGATATTGCACCTCTCGCAGTGGCGGCTCAAAACATCATTAACGGTAGAGTTGTAGACCTTGCCATCCACAAAAATAGGTTGATCGTCCGGCAGACCTTTTACAAGCTCGGAAAAACGGATAACAGACTGCCAATCAATTTGAATTTTACGAACCGATGATTTGTTCTTTGTCGGCTGAAACCCACCGGCACCCTTGTAATCCCATGTCTTACTGATGGAAAGGGTCTGATGATAGAAATCAAAGTCCTTGGGGGTCAGAGCAAGTGCCTCCGAAAAGCGCATTCCGGTCTTGGCCACCAAAAGAATGAAATAATCCCAGTTCACTTCATCCTTTAATTCAAGCGAGGCAAGGAGCGTGTGTAGCTCAAATTGATTAAGGTACTTGATTTTCTTTGCAGACGGCGCCTTTCCCTTAATAATCGCCTTCCGCGTGGGGTCACGGTCAATCAGCCCCTCGTCCACTGCGTCTAAAACAGCCCCTTTGAGCTGGTGGTGAAAGTCCATTGTCGTCTGCCGCTCATGGTATTCGGCATAATCATTCAGCAACTGCTGATACGCAATGCGATTCAAATCGCAAATTTTCAAATCCGGGATAAGTTTTTCGAGCCATTTTTGCGTCATCAGGTACTTATCCATTGTAACCTGTCTTATCGCCCCTTTCTTGTATACAGTAATCCACTTTGCATAATATTCACAGAACTTATCTGTGCGTTGTGCTTCGTTAAGCATATTGCACCTCCGTTGTATGTGTGAATATGGCTTACGCTGATGAAGGGTGATAAGGTGGTCGAGGCGGTCAAAGTAAGCAGATATTGCCATCTGTTCTTTAACTTTTGGTAAAGCTATATCCATATCAGCAATCATTTCATAACGGACAGAATCAACGGATGTTTTAGCTGTCATTGCCATAACTCTGTCGTAGAAATGATTAGAAAAATAATAGTAAAAATACTTCGCTGTAATTTCTTCAGAGAAATCAAACATCCTGTAAACACGCTGATGCAGGTCATATTTACCATTCACATAATGAAATACTTTACCTGTTCCAACGCCATCGCCAACGGTCAAAACTGCTTCTTCATCAAACAGGTATCTATTGCTATGCTCAACTATCGGAGAACGAACATAGAACGGGTAAATGCCATCATCAACACGGTCTTGAGTATTGCTTTTTCCTGTCGAAATAGAGCAGAGGTCTTTTGCCTTACGCTGTTCCCAAGCGTATGTATTTTATGGCATAAGCCACAATTTTTTGTGGAAACCTTAACGATCTGTGTTATAATAGAAATAACTACTTACGCTTTTCCCAAGAAAGGGTATTTTCTAAAACAAAAGGAGCTTGACCGATGAACAAACAACAGCTTGCGCAGAAGATTTGGGCTTCTGCTAACCAGATGCGCTCCAAAATTGAGGCCAGCGAGTACAAGGACTTTATCCTTGGTTTCATTTTTTATAAATATCTGTCCGATAAAGAAATCGAATTTCTGAAAGACAACGATTATGACGATGAGCTGCTGAAAACCGTAACCGAGGACGACCCCGAAACCGTCAAATGGGTGCAGGAAAACATCGGCTATTTTATCTCCTACAAAGATTTCTTCTCCACTTGGCTCGGCATGGGCAAGGATTTTGATGTTTCCAATGTGCGTGACGCGCTGTCGGCGTTCAGCCGGCTGATCTCCCCCACGCACAAGCGTGTGTTTGAGAAAATCTTCAACACACTGGAAACCGGTCTTTCCAAACTGGGCGACAGCTCCGGCACCCAGACAAAAGCCATCAGCGGCTTGCTGAACCTGATCAAGGATATTCCGATGGACGGCAAGCAGGGCTATGATGTGCTGGGCTTCATCTATGAATATCTTATCAGTATGTTTGCCGCCAATGCCGGCAAAAAGGCGGGCGAGTTCTACACGCCCCACGAGGTTTCGCTGCTGATGTCCGAAATCGTGGCAAGCCACCTGCAGGGCAAAAACGAGATCAAAATCTATGACCCGACCAGCGGTTCCGGCTCGCTGCTGATCAACATCGGCAAAAGCGTTTCCAAGTATATGGCAGACGCAAACAATGTAAAATACTACGCGCAGGAGCTGAAAGAGAACACCTACAACCTGACCCGTATGAATCTGGTAATGCGCGGCATCAAGCCGGACAACATCGTTACCCGCAACGGCGATACGCTGGAGGAGGACTGGCCCTACTTTGACGATGCCGACCCCATCAACTCCTATGACCCGTTGTACGTGGACGCTGTAGTATCGAACCCGCCCTATTCCCAGGCATGGGACCCCACCAACAAGGAAGGCGACGCCCGCTATGCCCGCTTTGGTCTGGCACCCAAGGGTAAGGCGGACTATGCCTTTTTGCTGCACGACCTCTACCATATCAAGCCAGACGGCATTATGACCATCGTTTTGCCCCACGGTGTTCTGTTCCGCGGCGGTGAGGAAGGCACGATCCGCAAAAATCTGATTGAGAACAACCACATTGACGCCATCATCGGTCTGCCCGCCAACATTTTCTTTGGCACGGGCATTCCCACCATCATTATGGTGTTGCGCCAAAAGCGCGAGCGCGAGGATGTACTTATCATTGACGCCTCCAAGGGGTACACCAAGGAGGGCAAAAACAACAAGCTCCGCGCCTCCGACATCAAGCGTATTGCCGATACCTTTGTAAAGCGTGAGAGCATCCCCAAATTCTCCCGCACGGTCAGCCGTGAGGAAATCCGCGCCAACGACTACAACTTAAACATTCCCCGCTATGTTGACTCCTCTGAGGCGGCGGAGCATTGGGATGTATACGCCTCTATGTTCGGCGGCATCCCCGCAGCAGAGCTGGACGAGCTTTCCGCGTACTGGGCGGCGTTCCCTGCGCTGCGCGGTGAATTGTTTGCTGAAAACAGAACGCCCTATGCGGCGCTGACCGTCGAGGACATCAAGTCGGCTATCAAAAACAGCCGCGATGTAACCGCCTTTGAGGACGCCTATCGCTCCGCCTTTGCTGCGCTGCCCGCCTATATGAAGGCTGTCCTGTTGGACGGCATGGACAAAATTGAGATTACCAAGACGGAAACCACCCTCAGCGAGGATATTTTTGCGCGCCTTGCCGACATTCCGCTGATTGACAAGTATGAGGCCTATCAGCTGCTGGACGACCACTGGAACACGATTGCCGTTGACCTTGAAATGATCCAGACCGAGGGGTTCGGTGCAGCCAAAAAGGTAGACCCCCATCTTGTCACCAAAAAGAAGGGCAACGAGGAGCAGGAAGTGCAGGACGGCTGGGTCGGGCACATTCTGCCCTTTGACCTGCTGCAAAAGACGCTGTTGAAAGACAAGGCTGACGCGCTCCACGCGCTGGAAAATCAGCTTGCCGAGCTGCCCGCTGAATATGAAGCCCTGCTGGATGAATTTACCGAGGACGACAAGGACACCTATAAGGAGTGCTTTACCGAAGAAGGCGATGCCTTTGTGCCGAAAGAGATTGCCAAGAAAATTAAGGAGTTGCGGCGGGACCGCACCCCCGAAGCACAAAATGCCTGCCGTGTTTTCAGCCGCGTAGAAGAACTGACCAAACAGGAAAAGGCACTGAAAGCCGAAATCAAATCTGACGCAGCAGCGCTGGAGGCCCAGACAAAAAAGACCATTGAGGGGCTGACCGATGCGCAGGTGTTGGAGCTGCTGGAGCAAAAATGGATTGCACCTTTTACGAACGAGCTTGCCAAGCTGCCTGATGCAATGGTGGATAGCCTTGTCAGCAAGATTCAGACCCTGCAAAATAAATATAGCACAACCTTCTTTGATGTGGAAAGCGAAATCCGCGCCACCGAAAAGCAGTTGGCCGCGATGATGGACGACCTTACCGGCAGTGAGTACGACCTGAAAGGCCTGAGCGAGTTCAAGACGCTCTTGTTGGGTGACTGATATGGCAAAACAAAACAAACCTGCCATCCGATTCAAGGAATTTACTGACGCTTGGGAACAGCGGAAGTTAGGGGAAGTTGTCGAGCGCATCACACGCAAAAACGAAAATCTCGAATCAACTTTGCCACTGACAATCTCCGCGCAGTATGGACTAATCAACCAGAACGAATTCTTCGATAAGCGTATAGCAAGCAAGGATGTAAGCGGTTATTTTCTTGTTAGGAATGGTGAATTTGCTTACAATAAAAGTACATCTTCCGATGCTCCTTGGGGTGCAATTAAGCGTCTTGACCGTTACGAAAGTGGCGTGTTATCAACGCTTTACATTGTTTTTAAAATTTCAGATGAGAGAAAGACCAGTTCTGATTATATAGTCACCTATTACAACACCGACTTGTGGCACAAGGGTATTCAGGCGATTGCTGCCGAAGGTGCGCGGAATCACGGCTTATTGAATGTTGCGCCAGCGGACTTCTTTGAAACAAGCCTAACGATGCCGAAGGATTATGCTGAACAGCAGAAAATCGGCTCTTTCTTTCAGCAGCTCGACAACCTTATCACCCTTCATCAGCGTAAGTATGACAAGCTGCAAGTTTTGAAGAAAGCCATGCTTGAAAAAATGTTTCCGAAAAACAGCAGCGGCGTTCCCGAAATTCGATTCAAGGGATTTACTGACGCTTGGGAACAGCGGAAGTTCTCGGATATTACTTTTCCAGCGGGTGAAAAGAACAAAGAGAATCTGCCATTAGAGAGTTATTCCATTACAAATGAAAATGGATTCGTACCGCAAGATGAAAAGTTTGAAAACGGTGGTACAATGCGAGAAGCCGACAAAAGAATGTACTATATTGTTTCTCCAAATTCATTTGCGTACAACCCTGCAAGAATAAATGTAGGTTCCATTGGATACCAAGACACGGGAAAAAGTGTGATAGTAAGTTCACTTTATGAGGTCTTTAAGACTTCTGACGATGTGGATGATAGACTCCTCTGGCATTGGTTCAAATCGCCTGATTTTCAAAAGCTGATTATGCAGTTGCAAGAGGGTGGTGTTCGTCTCTACTTCTATTACGACAAACTCTGTATGGGACAAGTATCCCTCCCTTCACTTGAGGAACAGCGCAAAATTGGAAAGTTATTTGATACCCTCGACCACCTTATCACCCTTCATCAGCGTGAGTTAGAAAAGCTGCAAAATATCAAAAAATCCATGCTCGAAAAGATGTTTGTCTAAGGAGAATCGTGAAAAAATGGGAAAAATTATTTTATATCACGGCACTCCCGACAAAATCGTTGTGCCGAAATTTGGCGGCGGTGATGATAAACACGACTACGGCAGGGGCTTTTACCTTACCGAGAACATCGAACTTGCCAAAGAATGGGCGGTCTGCCGCCCGAACGACACAAACGGCTGGGTTCACAAGTACGAGCTGGAAACCGCCGGGCTGAAAATTCTGGATTTTCAGCAGCACAGTGTTCTTGCGTGGCTGGCAGAGCTGATGAAGCATCGGGACGCCGCCGACTCTAAGCGATACCGTATGCTGGCAAAGAAATTTATCGAAAAATACGGCATGGATACCCGCGATTATGATGTGATTTGCGGCTGGCGCGCAAACGCCTCCTACTTTTACATTGCCAAAGAGTTTGTGCGCGATAATATTGATGTGGATATTCTGGAAGATCTGCTGTCCCTGGGCGGTTTGGGCATCCAGTATTGCATCAAGTCCGAGGCCGCGTATGCAAATCTGAAAGAAATAGCCGACGAGCTGCTTGCCGTGGACTACACTGAATTTAACGACAGGTACAATCAGCGCGACATAACGGCAAGAAAACGGATGCGCGAACTGGTGGATTCCGACGCGAACACGGTCACAAAGGTGTTCAGCACACTGTTTGAGAGGTGAGGGACAATGCACGCGTATGCAAAGGAATATGTAAGCGATGTAGTCGAAAATCAGGGCAAGCTCTTTGACCTTGTGGCACAGAAATACCCTGACAAGGATACTGCGGCTTTTATCAATTCCTATATGGCAAGCAAAACCAGAAAAAGCATTGACGAAGCCAAAGCCTATGTAAACACGATGAGCGCCCCCGAACTGTGGGAGTACTTTTGCAAAACCGATGGCTTTACACTGAAAGACGGCAAAGCCATCGAGGGGTTTATGCCGGACTGGATCGGCGAATTTTATGCGTATTATCAATGGTATTATAATCTGCCCAGCAGCGAGGTCGTAAAAAAAGTGCCGGTTGCTTTTCTGGAAAAAGCATACGGCGGGCTGCATGATCTGGAACTGGATTTGGCGGTACAAAAAGTCGGTGAAGTATAATGACGGTTGTTTGCTTTCATAACCCCAGTGAGGAAAACGGATATTTGAGCAACTGGTACCCCTGCCGCTTTACGGTGGAGGGGGTGGACTTTTCCTCCATGGAACAATATATGATGTACAAAAAGGCTGTCTACTTTGGTGACAAGGCTGTGGCGGCTAAAATTCTTGCAACCGATGATGTTGCCGAAATCAAGGCGCTTGGCAGGCTGGTTGCCAATTATAGCGAGCGTTATTGGAACGGTATTCGGCAAATCGTTGTTTTTACAGGGCTGCTTGCCAAATTCACCCAAAATGACGACCTGAAAGCGCAGCTTGCCGCCACCAAAGGTTCCGTTTTGGCTGAATGTGCGGTCAGGGATACCATTTGGGGCATCGGCTTGTCGATGAAGGACCCGGACAGGCTGGATATTGGCAAGTGGAAGGGGCAAAACCTGCTGGGCTATGCCCTGATGATGGTGCGCGAACGGCTGTAAAAGCGTACACAAATACCCGGAAAGGGGCAAAACAAATGACCTTTCAAAAGGAATCGGACTTTGAAGAAGCGCTTATAAAAATCCTGACGACCAAAGGCTGGGAGAGCACAATTCTGAAATATCCCACCGAGCAGAATCTGATTCGCAACTGGGCAAACATTCTCTTTGACAATAACCGCGGCATAGATCGCCTTGGCGATTACCCCTTGACCGATAGCGAGATGCAGCAAATTGTGGAGCAGATTCGGGAACTGCGCACGCCGCTGAAGCTGAACGGCTTTATCAACGGCAAAACGGTTTCTGTCAAGCGCGATAACCCCGATGACAAGGCACATTTCGGCAAGGAAGTCAGCCTGAAAATCTATGACCGCATGGAGATTGCCGCCGGGCAAAGCCGCTATCAGATCGTGCAGCAGCCGATTTTTCCCGGTAAATCCAAAATGCTGAACGACCGCCGCGGCGATTTGATGCTGCTGATCAACGGTATGCCGGTGTTCCATCTTGAATTAAAGCGCAGCGGTGTGCCGGTAAGTCAGGCGTATAACCAAATCGAAAAATACGCCCACGAGGGTGTGTTTACCGGGCTGTTCTCGCTTGTGCAGATTTTTGTGGCAATGAACCCGGAAGAAACCGTCTACTTCGCCAACCCCGGTCCCGACGGAAAATTCAACACCGATTATTACTTCCACTGGGCGGACTTCAACAACGAGCCAATCAACGATTGGAAAGAGATTGCCTCCAAGCTGCTGTCCATCCCCATGGCGCATCAGCTGATCGGCTTTTACACCGTGGCCGACGATGCGGACGGCGTGTTGAAAGTTATGCGCAGCTATCAGTATTATGCTGCCAGTGCGATTTCGGATGTGGTTTCCAAAACGAAATGGGACAGCGGCAAGCAGCGCGGCGGGTATATCTGGCACACCACCGGCAGCGGCAAGACGATGACTTCCTTCAAGTCCGCACAGCTGATTGCCAATTCCAACGATGCAGACAAGGTGGTTTTCCTCACGGATCGTATCGAGCTGGGGACGCAGTCGCTGAAAGAATACCGCGCCTTTGCCGATGAAAACGAGACCGTGCAGGCAACGGATAACACCTATGAGCTGATTGCCAAGCTGAAAAGCATTGCCACCGCAGACACGCTGATTGTGACTTCTATTCAGAAGATGAGCAATATCCGTGACGAGGAGGGCGGCAAAAATGCCCGCGATATTGAGCTGATCGGCAAAAAGCGGCTGGTGTTTATCGTGGACGAGGCACATCGCTCCACCTTTGGCGATATGCTGGCAATTATAAAAGAAACCTTTCCCCGTGCGATTTTCTTCGGCTTTACCGGCACGCCCGTGTTTGAGGAAAACGCCAAAAAGAACAACGCGCAAACCGATGTGTTTGGCAATGAACTGCACCGTTACAGCATAGCGGACGGCATCCGCGATAAAAATGTGCTGGGCTTTGACCCATACAAGGTACTTACTTTCCGCGACAAAGATGTGCGGCAGGCTGTTGCACTGGAAAAGGCGAAGGCAACTACGGTTGCAGACGCCCTGAATGACCCCGTAAAAGCCGCTGTGTACTATAAGTACATGGACAACACGCAGGTGAAAATGTACGGCGAGCCGGGTCCGGACGGAAAGTGGATCAAGGGGATTGAGGATTATCTGCCCAATACACAATATCTGACGGCAGAGCATAAGCAGACCGTTATCGAGGATATTAAGGAAAACTGGCTGACTTTGAGCCACAACGGTAAGTTCCACGCCATTTTTGCCACAAGCAGTATCCCGGAGGCAATCGAATATTACCGCATGATGAAGATCACCATGCCGGAATTGAAAACAAGCTGCCTTTTTGACCCGAACATTGATAATAACGGCGGCGCCATTTACAAAGAGGATGGGCTTGTTGAAATTATCGAGGATTACAATAAGCGCTATGGGCAGGATTTTACAATACCCACCCACGCACGGTTTAAGAAGGATCTGTCGCTGCGTCTGGCGCACAAGGAGCAGTATAAGCGCATTGAACGCACACCCGACCAACAGCTTGATTTGCTGATCGTTGTTGACCAGATGCTGACCGGCTTTGACTCCAAGTGGGTTAATACCCTCTATATGGATAAGATGCTGGAATACGAGAACATTATACAGGCGTTTTCCCGCACAAACCGACTGTTTGGACCGGATAAACCGTTCGGCGTGATTCGCTATTACCGCAAGCCGCACACAATGGAACAAAATGTGCTGAAAGCGGTGAAGCTGTACTCCGGTGACCGCCCGATTGGATTGTTTGTTGACCGCCTTGCCCACAACCTTGAAAAAATGAACGAGGTGTACGGCGACATTGCGGAGTTGTTTACGAGCGCGGGTGTGCCTGATTTTGAAAAGCTGCCGCAGGACAGAAGCGTCTGCGCCAAGTTTGCAAAGCTGTTCCGTGAACTTAACGACTACATGGAGGCAGCGCGTGTGCAGGGCTTTACATGGAATCAAAGCGTATATCATTGCCCGGACGATGCTGCCGATGAAACCATTGATGTCGAAATGCTGTTTGATGAGTCTGCCTATCTGATTTTGGCACAGCGCTATAAGGAACTGTCCGCCGAGCCGTCGGACCCTTCCGATGACGGCGATGCGCCGTATGATTTGGTGGGCTATTTGACGGAAATCGACACCGGTGTGATTGATTCCAACTATATGAACAGCCGCTTTGATAAGTACCTGAAGCTGCTGAATCAGGCGGGTGCATCGGGAGAATCCATAGAACAGGCAAAAGCCGAACTGCATAAGTCCTTTGCCAGCCTGACACAGGAAGAACAGAAGTTCGCCAACATCTTCCTGCACGATATTGAACGCGGCGACGCCACACCCGAACCCGGCAAGACGCTGCGGGATTACATCACCGAGTACCAGTGCCGTGCGAAGAATGACCAAATCCACCGCTTTGCCGTTGTGTTTGGCTTGGATGAAGAAAAGCTCCGCAATATGATGGGTCTGGGGCTGACGAAAACCAATATCAACGAGTTTGGCCGCCTTGACGAACTGAAGAAAAGCGTAGACAAAGCAAAGGCAAAAGCCTATTTTGAGAAAAAAGAGGGCGTAAAGCTGATACCGCCCAAGGTAAACCAGAAAGTGGACAGTTTGCTGCGGGAATTTATTGTAACCGGCGGCTTCGAGGTGTAAGGCTGCATATTTATAAGCGATAAGTCGAACAAAAGGGCCAAGGAAAATCCGAGGCCCTTTTACTTTTGCTTGGGAACAGCGGAAGTTGGGGGCTTTATGTGTTGAATTCAAAAGCGGTGACTTCATCAGTGCATCAGATATTGCAGAGAATGAAGCATACCCAGTTTACGGCGGAAACGGTTTGCGCGGTTTTACAAATCACTACAATCACGATGGTGAATATGCTCTAATTGGTCGCCAAGGTGCTCTTTGCGGAAATGTAAATTATGCCGTAGGCAAATCGTATTTTACAGAGCACGCGGTTGCTGTAAGGGCAAATAAAACGAACCAAACACGCTTTTTGTACTACTTGTTTTCAACCATGAATTTGGGACAGTATTCTGGCCAATCTGCACAGCCGGGGCTTGCTGTTGGAAACCTTGTAGAATTAGAAAATGTAGTGCCATCTAAACCAGAACAAGAAAAGATTGCAAGCTTTTTGTCATCTCTCGACAACCTTATCACCCTTCATCAGCGTAAGTTTTATGTTTCGATATTGATGTGATGTAAACTTTGGATTTATAGATGTTCGATTTTTCCATGTGTAGATTATCGTTCCGGCTATATATTCCTCCGCTCAAAGTATTCAACCTACGTACAACTTCTTCTGGGTCTGTGCTCAATGCCTCTATAAAATTATACATAATCGTAATATCGAACAATAGCACAACCGAATAGCCAATTATCGTTATCCTCATAGCGTGGCACAACGTTTAAGGGCGCGTTAACCGTGCCACACTCGATTAGTATCAGGGTTGATAATGCTGGACTACTCTTTGCCAATCCAGAAGCATCGTCCCATAATATCACTTGCTATGCAGAACGGTTTGCTATCCATTTGTTTCGCTGTTGGAAGCAATTATGGCTATAGCCAGGACAGATGCATTTTACCAGAGCGGCATATTGGAAAATAAAATTCAGTGCGATTACCACCTGCTTTCAAATCCTTTATATGGGACTGTGGTCACCAGATGGATAGCCGCAGTCTTAGTCCATTCCCTTTATACGATTTGCGCCACCCAAATATCAACGCCTCGTGCCATCCTAAAAATAAAGGTGGTGAAAGCAATAACAAGGAAGAAGGCAAAAGCTGGTTCGAAATCAACGAAAATACGGTACCGAATACAAAGTGCAGGCTGTACAATTACCTAATGAGATTGGATCATCAACTCTGTCACACAAAACAGGAGTACAACTTCTCGGTTCGTCCGAAGGTTGTACTCCTATTTTTAATCTATACTCGCATATAGACCGTATGTATTTTTACGATATCGTTTAAAAACTGTTCGTTGATATGTCCGATATGTAATCTGATCGCTAAAATTTCTAACACCTTTCCAATTAAACAAACTTTCTTCAGGTTTGTTTCCGCTAGAAGAACTCCTTTCTAAAAAGTCGCATATGAGTTGTATGACCCTATTAGAAGGGTTACTATTTTTATTTGCGGCCCTCAATCTTATATCTTGAATTAGACTGCTCATTTTTGTACGCAATGTTACAGATATATACGGGCAGTTATGGAAAATCAAAACATACCAAAATTCTTCCTGCATCATTGGGTCCTTGTCGGAAATTTTGGACAGTTGCTTTGTCACTACTGCTTCGATTTTTCCCAAGAGTTCCATGAAAAATGGTTTGTAATACTGTGAATACAATAATAGATTTGCCCAAATAATCGGATCATTGTTTTTTGAAGCATTTTCAATTAATGCACACTCTGTTGTTGTATCAAGCTCAATATTATATTCATGGAAGAAAGGCATCCAGTCACACAAATCATGAATATTTCCGGATTGAAAAATAAATGAATATCTATTAATTGTGTTGCTCAATTTTTCTTTGGCTTTTTCTTCGTGTTTAAAATCCACTTCACTATTTAAATAAGCAACAATAGAGATAACCTTTCGAGTCTGGTCAAAAGATGGATAAAATGCATAAATATATAATGCAATATCGAGTAAAAGTAATGCCTTCCCTAATCGCTTCTTCCCAAAAAGTGTATACCCGCTCTTTTTCTTGCTTATATTATTAAGTAGCGTCGATAGCAGGAACGAGACTATGGTACGTCGATCATCTGGATACTTCTTGACTAGAACAGCAATCTCATCTTTTATTCTATCTACAGATATAAAATCATTTTTTACTATATAACGATCTTCCTCAGGAAGATTTTCATAATCGCTTTTTTTGCCCTGATAGAAAAAGTCTCCAATTATATCAGATAACTGTCTCGTTTTTTCTAACCATTCCTTGGGCAGGCACGGAGTTGTTCCCTTCGTAAGTTTTAGCTCATTTATTCGTAAGCGATAGTGTTCTCCGATAGTTTTATATTTTGATAATATCTGTTCAAGAACTTGAGGTTGATTAGAAAAGAGGAAAATGTCGTCCACATATCTAAAAGCAGCATAATCGACTTTATAGAAAATACCATCTTTTTCAAGCTCTAGTAGTATTTCGTTATCAATATGTTGAAGAAGAATCTCCGCCATCATCCTTGAAAATTCAGGGCCGACAACGATACCATTTGATGAACGACCATTTATGTTTTGTAATATGCGGTCTATCGTAATAAATAAATGTGAATTATTTGCATCCTTAGCATCAACAACATTCCTTTCAATCATCCAGCTAAAAGAATGTGTATAAATGCTGTCAAAGCACGACTTATAATCGAGCTTGGCATAGTATCTGTACTTAAAGTTACACATTCTCCAAATTCGCGAATCTGCAAAAGAATTGATAGATTCAAAAGGAACGATTTTAAAATAATTTGCAGCCTGTTGAATAGCTCCTCGCCCTACACGGGATACTTGTTCTTGAAAGTATTGGGTAATTTTCCCTGATTTTGATTTATAAAATAAATCTGTACTTTTTTTATGATAGCGAATAGAAAAATTGTGATACTTCTCAAAATAGTTCAATATTTCTTTTTGGTAACACTCGATGAAAAGAAACAAATTCAACGCAGAAACAGGTTGAATAATACTCATTTCTCTCATCGTGCCATTTCCTTTTAGAATTCTATATTTTAATGGCTTTGTGCTCCATCCATCTTTAAACATAGCCAATTTCCCTTTGGCTTTGTTCTGCTTTGTTTCACAAATAAGACTATCAACTACTTTTTGAGTGTCTTTTTCTAAAAGAAATGCGTATAGCTGCGAAAACGAAAAAAGCTCTGATACTTCAACAGGAAGTAAATCAGTTAGAATATAGTCCAATTTATTTCTTTCTAGACCATTCCAGCCCATTGACTTTTTCCTTCCTTCGTTTTATTATAGAATTGCAAATTTAAATTTGCAGTGCGGTAACGCACACACATCATCGGCACAATGGCAGGCTCAGTTTGAGTCTGGACATTGTGTTTAGAACATAGCTGCGGCAAATGTTCCGAAGCGGCAAGGGAAACCTTGCCGCTTCGTCATTTAATAGCCGACACGAACCTTAATTAGATAATCTCTTACGAGGGTGCCATATCCTCTGCGCCTACCACTTGCGTCAATGTTATTAATTCCAATCTGCTTGCACAAGTTTACTAAAGCATTATAATCATATCCTATATGGTCGACAAGGAGAATGGTCTTATTTGATTTCATGTTTCCATATAAATTGTAGCCACAATTTATTTTACCGCCACCCATTAGAAAGTACGGTTTATTTATTCCAGCCTTCTTAAATGCATCATCGATAGCATCTTTTAAAAATGCTTTTGTATTAGCTTCAATAAGCCCAGTATCCAGCAAGTAGCGAAGTTCTCCGTAATTTGAAATAAAACCTTTTACTCGCCACACACTTGTGCGAAAATGTTTTGTCAAATATACTTCTCGTGATGAAAAAGCAGCTATTCTGTGTCGAAGTAATTCGATTTTCCCGTAATCAGGCGATGATAAATTTGTATAAGAGGAAATAAAACTATCAAGTCGATTCCGATACTTGTTTTGCTTGGCTAGTGTAATTCCATATTGAATAGTTATTTCTGCGCCTTTCCTGATTTGCTTTGAGGAAAACCAGAACTCATATCCCAAAAAATCTATTGAGCATTTTTGCGACAGAACCTTTCTTCGGGAAATATACCCAAACTTTTTCCAATTAAACTCTGTCTTACATTGTAGGCATTTTAGACTAGTATCATGGAATACTTCCAAAAGGACTGCATTTAATAGATCCTTTGTTTCTGACTCTTCCATATGCTCATTAAGAACTAAGACGCAATCATCAATATATCTTTCATAATATATCACACCATTTGAAGAGAACTTTTTACGAATTGCTTTATCAAAATGAGTTGCGATGATTTCCGCAATGGCATTTGAAGTGCAAAGTCCCGCATAAGAACGCTTCGTTGAATAAACAAAGGCCTTTATCAAGTCGATTTCGTGGCGATCCGTCAGATTGCTTCTTAGATATTTTTCAAATACATAAATTGATGATATGGAATTAAAGTAATCCTTAAAGTCAAATTTAACAATTGTAAAATCGGCCATTTGAATTGTGGCCGTAAGAGTAGCAAAAAGATCGTGTGATATTTTGTTCCGATTTGGATATCTCACTTTAAACGTTCTATCTAGTATTTGCTTGATGCACTGACATAAGATGTGTTCAGGAGAATACAAATCAGTATATCGCTTAACCAGACGTTTTTTCCCGTCTTGGCTTAACACAGCAGAAGTTGCATTATTGAAATTAAATGCGGAGTTCCTAACTGCCTCCTCCACCGTGAGAACAATCTGGTCTTGCTCTGCGGGCGTTTTCGGCGTTGTATTTCCGTTGAGTGCCGCAGTTAGTTTGACAGCACGGTCAATTTCCTTTTTGATGCTCATTTGCCTGCTCCTATATAACAAACACGTACACGCCTAGATAGCAAAGCAGATATTCATTAACAACTGCTCTCCTGTTGCTATTTACGTCAGCTTTTAATGTAGTTATTTTAACATATTCCAAGTATGTTCTCAATAAAAAATGCAGTATTCCGCGAATAGAAATATGAAGCCATTCCAATACCTGTTTCCTTTGCCTTATTATTGACGACTCTGAGGTTTTCGATATCCATGGAAAAAAGTTTCAGTGGCAAGCAACTGGCGACAATGTCGTTTCAAACAAGCCTTGCAAAAGGATTGAATTCGACTGAAGCCGAATTCAAGTGATTGGCCGAACGGATGCTTCCGCGGTTATGTTATCTTTTACACGCAGTAGAATCGCTTCGTTTGGTAAACCTCAATTTTTATTCGTCCGGCCACATAATCTTCCACTCAAAATACTCTGCCTGCGTGATTTCTCCTGCATACAACTTCTTCTGAACCGCAGCCCAATCCTTCAGAAAATCATCCAGAATCGTATCATCAAACCACATGGCTA
>ERZ773239.585-NODE-585-length-36586-cov-7.264871_pt1 | contig 36586 bp, 44 predicted proteins | sample MGYA00580521_ERZ773239 | MGnify/ENA primary metagenome ERZ773239 (study PRJEB29015, sample SAMEA2737801) | human gut metagenome | biome: human gut; feature: human-associated habitat; material: faeces | place: China | collected 2012 ... | reverse complement strand
CTTTTGCAATTCTGTCTTTGACTGATCCTGCGGGATTGAAGTATTCTAGTTTTGCGAGTACATCTGCTTTCAATTCATCTTTTTTAATTAAGTTATTTACTCTGACTAATGGTGTTTGACCTACTAAGTCTAAAAAACTATTTTTTATTTCACTCATATTTATATTTCTCCTTATTCCTATGGATTTAGTATGATTTAAGAATATACTTATTTAAAAAGAATGTCAACGAATATGATAATAAAAAAAGGACCAACTCAGTTGGTCCATGATTTATTAAGCATTTAAAGCTTTTTTAGCTGTTTCAACGATAGCTGTGAAACCTTCTGGATCGCAGATAGCGATTTCAGATAACATTTTTCTGTTGATTTCAACGTTAGCTAATTTTAAACCGTGCATTAATTTAGAATATGAGATATCATTCATTCTAGCTGCAGCGTTAATACGTGCAATCCATAATTTTCTCATATTTCTTTTTAAGTTTCTTCTATCTCTATAAGCATATGCCATTGAGTGCATTACTTGTTCATGAGCAGTTTTATATAATTTATGTTTAGCTCCAAAATATCCTTTGGCTAATTTAATAACTTTTTTTCTTCTATGTCTAGTTGTATATCCACCTTTAACTCTTGCCATTGTGTATTCCTCCTGTATTTATTTTTAACTAAAATTATTTAGGTAATCTTGATTTAATTCTCTTGTAATCTGAAGCACTTACTACTGTAGCTTTTGCTAAGTGTTTCTTTTGTTTATGAGTTTTATTGTGTGATAAGTGTGAAATGTAAGCATGGCTACGTTTTAATTTTCCACTACCTGTTCTTTTTAAACGTTTTTTTAATCCGCTATGTGTTTTAATTTTTGGCATAATTGTTTCCTCCATTAATTATTTTTTCTTTTTTGGTGCTAATATAGCTGTTAAAGTACGTCCTTCTAATTTTGCTGGTTTTTCAATTTGACCAACTTCTGCACATTCTTCAACAAAGTCATCAATAACTTTTTTACCCAAATCAACGTGTGCAAGTTGTCTACCTCTAAATCTGATTGCAACTTTAACTTTGTTTCCTTCTTCTAACCATTTTAATGTTCTTTTTAATTTAACATTTTTATCATGCGTATCAATAGTTACTGATAATTGAGTTTCCTTTAAAGTTACCACTTTAGAGTTTTTCTTCATTTCTCTTGCTTTCTTTTGTTGTTCAAAACGATATTTACCAAAGTTCATAATACGACAAACTGGTGGTTTTGCATTAGGTGCAACACAAACTAAGTCTAAATTTGCATCATAAGCAATATCCAACGCTTCTCTACTACTTTTTACTCCTAATTGATCACCGTTTTGATCAATAACCAATACTTCCTTAAAACGAACTCTTTCGTTTACTAAATCATCAGGTTGTTTTGGTTTTCTGTTATCAAATCTGCTAATAAAAGCCACCTCCAATTATTATAGTTGAAATAAAAAGTGAGCACACTGAGTACCCACCATTGACATTAAGATTAAATCTTAGTGACATTTGCCTATCGACAAAATCAATCAGGCGAGAAGTAGGCACTTCTTCTTTCCACTACTTTTTATTGCACGTAGATATTACCATCATATGCCACTCATGTCAATAAAATTATTGATTATTTCAAGATTTTCAAGATTTTTTATTTTGGATTCAATACTGTTTCTAATTGATATTCATTATTAACTTTATTAACTATAATTGCACTGGCATTTTGTGGAAAATCAAGTGTTTTATTTTTTAATAACGTTTTAATAAATGCATATAAAGAACATCCATGACCTACCATTAAAATCGTATCATCATCTTGAAATTTCTTTTCTATATCATTTAATAATTCAAAATGTCTTTGAATTACATCTTCAACATTTTCACCTTCATATCCAGTATAATCCATTTGTAAATCATCTAACCAATTAGAAGATTCTAATTGAAGTTTATCTACAAATAAACAGGGTAATCCTTCTAAAAGACCAAAATTCACTTCTTTTAAACGACCATCTTCATTTAATAAAACAGAATGATTTTTTAAAATTATTTGTGCTGTATTTTTTGCTCGTAATATTGGAGAAGTATAAGCAGCGTCTATTTTATAATCCTTTAACTGTTCTGCCATATTTTCTATTTCTTTTATTCCTTGCTTTGTAAGAGGTGAATCACACCATCCTTGTTTGAGCTGTATTTCATTAAAATGTGTCTTTCCATGTCTAACAAATATGTATTTCATAAAGATCTCCTTTAAAAAGCAGGTCAATCGACCTGCTATGATTTTAAGATTGGTTTTAATGCTTTGTAGATAGCTAGTGAAATAATTGCCCCTAGAATAGCTTCTAAAATACCATTTGTAGAAACAACTCCTAATAATACCGTTACTAAAGTAGAGTATTGCACTCCTACCGCACTCGCGTATGCTTCACCAAAGAATATGTATATTCCTGATAAAACAAGCACTGTGTTCGTAATAGCTCCTGTTAAAGCACCTACAACAACACCTAAGTTTTCACGATTATTCTTTTTCATGATTCCAAAAACGAGTCCAGCTAAATAGCCAAGTAAAATTCTAGGAACAAAAGCAATTAAAAGACTTTTGTAATTTCCTGACATTGTGCCTATTGTCACAAATGGGGAAAAACAAAAGGATGTAATGCCTGGTTGAATCGTTGCCTTGATTAAACTTGTTAATCCAAAAACAAAGCCCAACTCAGCTCCTGCTTTTTTTCCTAATACGATTCCTGCAATAATGACAGGAATGTGCATTGTTGTGGCATTTAATGGTCCAATTGGAATATATCCAAGTGGTGTCACAACAAGAATGATTTCAATCGCTAAAAATAAAGCCATTGAAGTCATGTACTGTGTCTTTTTCGACTTCATATAATCCTCCTACTGTCGCTCATAAAAGATGCAACGTTTTTATGGTATTCGCTATTTCAAATGTCTTAATAAGAGTCTTATAGATCTCTTTTAATATCAAAATATACGAACAAGAAAATTATATGCTTTTTCGATTATTTTTTCAAATCTTGATAAGCTAATAAACCATATCCACTCTTAGCTTTTTTAATCGCTCTTTGAATACATTTAGAAATGACTTCAACAGCTAAAATACCAACAGCATCAACCATTCCATCAACTTCATTTGTACTTAATACAAAAATTGTATCCCCATCACTCATTGTATGAACTGGATCAATACTTTTAGCGTAGCCATTATGACTAATTCCAGCAATCTTTGTACATTGTGCTTTAGTCAGTTTGACATTCGTTACAATACATCCAATGGTTGTATTACCATCCGGTAATTTTCTAAGTTGATCCATTTGATCTAAAATAATTTGACTAGCCGAAACACATTTTTTATCAATATTAACACCTGCCAATATTTCTTGCGTTTGATAATCAATAACATTTCCACAAGCATTGACAGCAACGATCCCTGCTACTTGAACATTTCCAACTTGTACACCATATGTTCCAATACCACCTTTCATGGCATGTTCAAATCCTAAAAGTTTACCAACACTAGCACCACAACCAGCGCCATAATTTCCTTCTTTAATCAAATCATTTTCACTATCTTGACAAGCCTTATACCCCATTTCTTTATCTGGCCTTATATGAGAATTTCCCACCGATAAATCAAATAATGAAGCACCACATACAATTGGTACTCTTGCTACAGACATATCAAAACCAACACCATGTTCTTCAAGATATTGCATGGCACCACTAGCTGCATCTAAACCAAAAGCACTCCCACCGCTTAACATAACAGCATGAATTTGTTGCACCATATTGATTGGATTCAATAAATCTGTTTCTCTTGTAGCAGGACCCCCACCACGAACATCTACTCCAGCTGTCGCTCCATTTTCTACAATAACAACACTACATCCTGTAGCTGCTTCTTGATTTTCATATTGTCCTACTTTTACACCTTTAATATCCGTTAATTTTATTTCTTTCATCATCTTTTTCCTCTTTTTTATCATTATACTAAAAAAGTAGAAAAAAGCTTTAAACTTTTTTCTACCAACTCATTTGTAATATTTCATCACTATGATCTTTTAATTGTTTTAATCCTTTGTATTCTTTTGTTATTTGATGATCCTTTATATAAAGTAATGTAGCTGATTTAACTTTTTGATTTTCAATAACTACTTCTTTATCCTTTATTTTCACAAAATAAACATTACTTACTGCCTTATTAAGACGAGCTATCCCATTTTTAGAGTCCATGCTTTCTTGATTATCCATTGAATAAAAATAAACCCAATATCGATTAAATTCCTTTACTTTTAAAACTTCACTTGTTTTTAAATGATTATAACTTTTATAAGGATCCCTCTTTTGCATATTATAAAAAACAGTTCCTAAACACACAATTAAAACAACACCGATCATTATTACCTTTTTCTTCATCTTCTTTTCCTCCTTATCTATACTTTAATCCTATTCTTTTAAATAAATAGCAAAGAGGCACCAACAACCATCAACCTGTCCCCAACAACAAAATTCAAATAAAAAAACTATGTTATAATACACGTACAGGAGGAAGTTATGAAAGTTACTGTTGGAAAAATAAAGAAAAGAAAAATTATCTTATTAAGCTTTGTTATTTTACTTTTTGTTGTTTGGTGGTTAGGTGTTTTCTTTATCATGTATAAACATTTTTATGAAAGAATAATGTTTTTAGGTGTTCTTCTTATTATATTATTAATAATTTATAGTTTAGTATTACCAGGAATAGTTTTCGCTAATACTATGTGGGAAGTTGATCAAAAATATTTAAGATACATTTATTTTGATAAAAATTTAGATAAAGCAAAGTATCTTTATTCTTTTCTTTTTAAAAATAAATATCCTAGATATCAAATCAATTTAAAACTTTCACAAATTGATTTTGTACAAATCTCTTATTATCGTTATTCTTTTTATCCATCAAAATATTTAGTAAATGGTTCTGGAAATAAAATTGTGTTTAAATTTAATATGTTGGATGGTTCTCAATATATTATTGAAAATTTAGTAAGTTCTGATAAAGAAACTTTTAGTAAAGGCATTGAACTCATGAAAAAAAATGGTGTATGTTTTATTGATTCTTATCATTTATTAGATGTCATACGTTCAAATAAAAATCTTGATCAATATATTGCAGCTATTGAAAAGGAGAAAAAACATGATTAGAATTTCTCTTATTTCAAAACATTACAAACAAATAGAACCACTTATTCAACAATTCTTTGATGATTTACAAATAGAATACAAACTTACAAATTATACACATCAAACAGTTCAAGATATTTATTTTGTAGAAATAGAAAAAAAGAATGATTTAAATATTTTAAATCATCTTAAAAAATTAAATAGTACTCTTATCTATATTATTGGACCTAAAGATTTTGATTTTGTAAGCATTTGTTTACAAATGCAAACACATCTTTATTTCATTAATAATGAATTAGAAAAGCAATTTATTCATTATCATGATTTTATTCAAAAACAAATTCAAAAAAACTTTCAATATTATCTTTATCAAAGAAATGGAATTACTTCAAAAATAAGATTATCACAAATCTATTATATCGAATCACTTAGACATCAAATTATTATTCATTCTATTAATGGAGAAATGATTGAAAGAAAAACATTAAGTCAATTTATTAAAGAAATACAATCTCTTGATTTTATTCAAATTCATAAATCATACATTATTAACAAAAGATTTATTCAAGAAATTAAAAATCAAGAAGTTATTTTAAAAGAACAAACACATCTTCCTATTGGAAGAAGCTATAAAGAAAGTTTAAAGGAACAAAATTAATGTTCCTTTTTTTATAAAATAAAAACCCTCACTCAATAGTGAAGGACTACTACTTACAACCCAATCACTTTTATCCTGCATACTGGTCAGCGGTATACTTATTTCTCGTCCAATTTTATTAAGAAAAATAGTTATTGTAAACAATATTATTTAACACTACCCATTCTTATAAATCAAATAATTATCTTTCTTTTTAAATCCAAGATGTAAATACATGTTCATTCCCTCTTTTGAACTATTCAAACAAATCATTCCAACATCTTTTTGATAATTTTCAATAAGATATTCTACCATATATCTACCAATCCCTAAATGTCGATAATTTTCATCTACCCAAACATTCGTTATTTGTCCAACTTTTCCTTTGGGATTTTCATTACTTGGAAGGATATCATAATAGTAAATTGTAGCTGTTGAAATAATTTGATTTAAATGATAGCCCACTAATGTATGACATGCATCTTTTAACATTTTTTCTTTATAAAAAACTCTAATGTTTTCTATTGTAGAATTTGTTATTTTTTGATTAGAAAACATTTTTAAATCTTTTATTCTTATCTTTACTAATAATTCTAAATCATCTACACCTAGTAATTTATATTCTATTTCTTTCATATGCTTTCTCCTTTGTTTTATTATAACAAAATCTTTTACCTATTTTTAACAATTTCCTTAGTTTTTATTGATAGAAATATCATTCTTCTTTCTATATATTTTAAAAAGAATAGAGGATAGATAAATGAAATTAAACGAAAAGAAAATCAATGAATTTGTTAAAATAATTAATGAAAAGAAAATAAAAAGTGTTTTTCAACCTATTGTTTCCTTAAAAACAGGAGAGATAGTATCTTTTGAGGCCTTAAGCCGTATTACTTTAAAATCATGTACTCTTAATATTGAAGAATTATTTAAGATAGCTAATACAATTGAACAATCATGGAAGTTAGATCAACTTTGTCGTAAATGTGCTATTAAGGCAAGTCAACAAATGCCTTTAGGGAAAAAGTTATTTATTAATGTAGATGCTAATATTTTATTAGATTCAGATTTTGTTCAGGGGTTTACAAAAGAATATTTAAAAAATATCATTTAGATTCTAATAATATTGTCTTTGAATTATCGGAAACAACATCTATTGAAGATAAACACTTATTTAAACAAGCCGTTAGACATTATCGTAGCCAAGGTTTTGAAATTGCTATTGATGATGTTGGTTCAGGTTATTCTAATTTAAATAGAATCAATCATACACAACCTGAATATATCAAACTAGATAAAGAACTTATTCAAGATATTCATTTAAATAAAGATAAACATACGATGGTAGAAGTCATGGTCAACTATTGTAAAGCTATGCATTATAAATTAATTGTTGAAGGTATTGAAACAAAGGAAGAACTTGAATGTTTAATTCAATTAGGTATTGAATATGGTCAAGGTTATTATTTAAAGAAACCTGTTGATAATTTTGATGATCTTTTACCAGATATCAAAGAAACTATCAAAAAATTATACAACAAATATAAGGAAACATTAGATATTCCTACAATAGATTTTCTTTGTCATTTCCCTTGTACATTAAAAACCTATCAAAATATAAATAATGCTTATCAAATTTTTAAAGAAAATAACAGTGCTCAAAGAATTTATGTCATCAATGATGAAGGACATTATTTAGGTTATTTAAAAAGAGAAAATATGCTTTGTAATTTAGATGCAGCTGAATCAAATCTTTTTAAAGGCTTTCTAATTGTTCCTTCCCATTTACCTATTAAAAATGTTTGTCAACTTTATCTTGAAAATGAAAGTTCACATTTTTATGAAGATATTATTGTTTTAAAGAACCAATGTTTTTATGGTATTGTCACTATTAAAGATTTATTAAAATATTTGATAAAATAGATAATATGCACTTTCCCTCTATTAAGTACAACTTAATAAAGGGTTTTACTATGTTCTACAACATGTTATAATAATAAAAATATTTTAATAAAAGGAGATTATATTATGTCAATTAAATTAATTAAAGCGTCATATGAATATCAAGATTTAATTGTTGATATGTTGAAGGAGTGGATTGATTATAATAATAATCATCCTGAAGCTAATACTTCTCCAGCTTCTATTTTTAAAAATGATTATCATAATTTTGATTATTATATTAATAATCTTGATTTAAAAAATCCTAGACCTGGTTTGGTAGAAGATTCAACATTTTTTGCCTTAGATGTAGAAAGAAACAAAATGGTTGGAGCCGTCAATATTCGTCATGAACTTAATGATTATTTATTAAATTACGGTGGTCATATTGGTGATGGAGTAAGACCAAGTGAAAGAAGAAAAGGTTATGCAACCAAAATCATCAGTTTAGCTTTAAAAGAATGTCAAAAGTTAAATATTGATAAAGTACTTCTTGTTTGTGATAAGGATAATATTGGTTCTGCAAAATCAATTAAAAACAATGGTGCTATTTTAGAAAATGAAATTGTTAAAGACGGAAAAACAATTCAAAGATATTGGATAGAAATTAAATAAGGGTTCAGCTAAACCCTTTTTTTGTTATAAAATCCTATATTTGTCCATAAAGAAATCATTACGTAATAATGATTTCTTCATAACCCTAGGCAACCCAACCAAGACAAGGTTTAATATTCATTTTCGAAACCTTAAAGCTTCTTACTTCATACCTCTTTTCATTTGCTCACTTGATAAAGTTTTCAGAGGATATTCGTTGATCCTTTACTATTTGGACTTCCTTGTAATACAACAATTTTCATTGTCCTTCCACCTTTCATATGAAAGGTGGTATTGCAAAGCAATACCACAACTATTTGATTTTTATTTTTTAGTCTTCTACTTTATTAATACAAGCAAGTGCATTTAAGCTACGAGGATATCCCATATATGGAACACATTGTAAAACAACATTTGTAAGGAAAGCTTTATCATTTCCTAAATTTAAGTTTCCTTGAATATGGGCCATAACTTGAGGAACACAATCACCTTGTCCATATAAGAAACAGAAAGTAATCATTTCTCTTTGTTTTAAATTCAGACCGCCTCTTGTATAGTAATCACCAAAACAGTTAGAAGCTAACCATTTATTGACTGTTGCTTTTTTCCAAGCTTCATTCATATGTTCACCAAAAATATCTACTTGTGCTTGGATTCCTTTTTCTAATCTATTTTCAATTGTCGTTGTTGTTTGTGACTGTAATGGAAGTTCGATTCCTTTTTTATTAAATACTTCATTTGTAACTTTTAAAAATTCGAGCATTCTTCCATATCCTAAATAGTCAGTTGCTTGATAAACCATTTCTTTTACTTGCACAGGAGATAAAACATCTAACGCTTTTTCAAGAACTTCTTCATAAGCACAAATTCCTTGATTTCCCATTAAAACGGATAAAACAGCTAAATAACGCGTTGGTTCATCTAATTTATTTCCTTCATCATTTTTAACTTCTTCTAAAAAATAATCAAATCTTTCTTTATATTCTTTATCTGTTGCATATAAATTCATCTTTCTTCTCTCCTTTTATTTAATTTCATTTACCCATTCTTTTACATCACTTGTAGCCTCTTTTGATGCTGACTTTGAAACATACAATCCTTTTACCATTGGAGCACTTGGTTCAAGTGCTTGAATTGTTTTTTTAGTATCTGACAATCCACTTTCACCACTTGTACAAAATAGTGTAATTGTTTTGTTAGATAAATCATAATCTTCAAAGAATGTATAAAGAATCATAGGCATCTCTCCCCACCAGTTTGGATATCCTACGTAAATGGTTTCGTATTCATCAATATTTTCAATTTTATTTTTAATCTTTGGTCTTGCTTTTTCTTGTTGTTCCTTTTTCACATCATCAACAACCGTATCATAATCATCACTATAAGCAACTTCAGGAACAATCTCAAAGATGTCTGAATTGGTTTATTTTTGTATTTCCTTGACAATATTTTGAGTACTCCCAAACCAAGAGAAATAAATAACTAATGATTTTGAATTGGCTTCTTTTAAATCTGTTTGTGTTTTGTTTTCTTTTTAGCGGTTGCTTTTTTACTACTACAAGCACTACAGGTAAAAACTAAAAGTAAAGGTTACATCAATGCACAAATCTTTTTCATTCCTTATTTTCCCAATCCATCTCATATCTTAAATAATCAATTCTTAATAATTGTTTTTCTTTTAGATGAACTTCATCTAAGATTCCTTTTCTTTTTTTATTTAATAGTTTTAAACATTCATTTTCATTCTTTTTTAAAGAAAGTTTCATATATTTTTCTATTTCTTAAACCGAAAAATCTAAATCGTATAACATCATAATCAAACTTAATCTTTCTAAGTCTGTTTCATCATATTGCCAAGATTCCATTACTTTTTTAACTTCTTGACACAATCCCCAACTTTCATATTCTTTAAGGATATGAATTGGAATATTATTTTTTTACTTGCTTCTTCAATTGTTATTCGTATCATTCTTTCTTTACAACTTCATTATAATTCGCTTTATTATAAATATCTAATACTTATAATTTATCAATAATGATACCTTTTAGGTATTAAAATAGATGATATTTCTATCATCTCTTAAAGTATTCTCTTGCACATTTGATAAGAACAGTTGTTGCTGATAAAAAAATTGTTCCTTTTTCCAAGCAAGTGGCATTTGTTGATGAAGTGATGATTTTAAAGCTAAAATATAAATCTTTATAACCATAACTTAGCTTGATACCTAAAACAACACTCACTTTGCTTTGTACAAAGAAGGGTTCTACCACGAGAAACATTTCCTTCATCTTTGCATGGTATATTGAAAGATAACAAGATTATCCATATAAATTCTAATCGTAAATGGTTCTTTATGTTTATCATGTTGTTCGCAATTAAACATCAAAGTTTAAAACAATCATCATAATTAAAATCTTTAACTTCACTGTATCTCATGATTTCTACTTCTTAATCAACAACATATTCTTCACCAGGTGCTAAAATAACAACTCTCTCAGGATTAACGACATTGTCTAAAATATCTTGTGGATTTCCATTAAAAGCACTTGCTTCAGGTGCATCAACACTTCCCCAATGAATTAAAACAAGTTTTGTATTTGGATAGGCATTTGCAAGCTTATACGCATTTTCTAATCCAATATGAACAGGATTATCTGCAAAATCAAAGAACATAACATCAGGTGGATCCATATGTAATTGACAATCCATTAATTTAGAATCTCCTACATACCAAATTTTCTTTGTTGGTGTTTTTACATAGAAACCACAATATTCACGAGCTTCCCATACACGATAATTATATTTAGCAATTTGATTTTGCCAAGCATGATCAGCAGGTGTAAGTTCAACATCAATATCATTAATTTGAATATGGTCTCCAATATCATGTCCAATTCCATCCAAACCACATTCTTCTTTCATTAAAGAAGCAACATAATAAGAAGTATGATATTCTTTACAAACATCTTTTAAATCTCTACACGTTGGTCTTGAATAATGATCGTTATCTACATGGGATACTAAAATAGCATCCACATGAGGTACATCTTTTACATCAATTGGCATATCAATCAATAAGGGCATATCAAAGCCTTCTAAAAGGGGATCAATCATAATCACTGTTCCATGATCATTGATCATGGCTCCTCCGCCACCTAACCAATAAACACGGGTGTTTCCTTGATCTTCAAAATCTTTTTTTGTCATTGTGACTGTTTTTGGTGCAACTGCTTGTCCTTTTTCATTCTTTAACATCGATATTTCATCCTTTCTTTTATCTAATTTTATTATATTAAATGAAATATCAACAACAATGCATAATCCTCTTTATCTATCCATATATTGACAATTTATCTTATTTGTCCATTTAAATAAAAATTACAGCTTCTTTAATAGGTAACTTATGATTAAAATTTAATAATTTGTGGTTCGTGAGTAAATGATGAGAAAATAGCTGTAGCATTTTCAAAATAGAAAACTTCCGTATTTCCATCATCTGCTTTATACATCTTTTGTAAACTTGGATAAGCATCTAACATAGATTGTCTTGCTTCATTACGATCATCTTCGATTAATTTTCCACTTACTCGTAACCATTCTCCATTTTTAAAAGCACAAATTTCTGATTTAGGATTTTGATGAAGTTGTTTCGAAACATCTTTGACTTTTCCAGTTTGAATATAAAGCTTTCCTTCAAAAACATGTGCTGTTCCAAAGAGTCTTACTCTTGGTTGATCACCTTCTACTGTTGCTAAATAATAAGTTTCTGCGTCTTTTAAAAATTTTAATACTTTATCCATAATGATCCTCCTTTATTTACTTTATTTTATCACTGCATAAAGAAAAGGACAAAAAATTTGTCCTTACCATTTTTCTCCTGGATATTGCATTTTCCATTCTTTACGAAGTTGACTCATAATATCCATGACATCCTTTGTATACTCTAAATTTAAATGTGAATCATCTTGATTTCTAACAGCTTCTTCCATATCACACATTTCATAATAAAGTGCATTTTCAGTATTTCCTTTTTCAATAACTGTTTGTTTTCCTGTTACAGCATCCACAATCGTTGCTTTTTGTCCACGAGGAAATTCATAAACTTCAATATACCCTTTTTCTAATGAAATCATAATTCTTTTAGGTTGTTTTGAATGCATTGATAAAGCAATCGTTGCCATTTGTTGATCTTCATTTTTAAGTAAAATCGTTGCTTGTTCATCAGAGCCTGTAGGTGCAAACCTCACTTGACTTACTATTTCATTTGGCTGTTTAGACATAAAGCTACGTACTGCAGAAAGAGCATAAACCCCAATATCTAATAAAGCTCCACCAGCAAGATTCATATTAAAGAAACGATTATTCATATCATATTCTTTAAAACTTCCAAAGTTTACTGTCATGATTTGCATTTTACCAAGTTCACCGCTTTGCACGATTTTCCATAATTCTTTATAGATTGGCATATGCCAAATGGTCATGGCTTCTGCAAGAATTAAATTTTTCTCTTTAGCAAGTGCCATCATTTCATCTAATTCACGACTATTTAACGTAATTGATTTTTCTACGAATAAATGTTTTCCATGTTCTAACGCCTTTTTCATAAATTGATAATGTGTATTATGTGATGTTGCCAAATAAATAATATCAACATTTTCATCATCAAACACTTCATCAATTTCATCATAGACTTTTTTAACACCATACTTCTTTGCAAAATCAATAGCTTTTGCCTGTGTTCTATTAGCAACTCCATAAAGTGTTTTATCCATCCTTTGTAAAGCTTGTGCCATTTCATTAGCAATCACACCTGTTCCTATGACTGCCCAGTTCAATTCTTTTTCCATACAAATCCCCCTTGTGACTTCATTTTATCATCTTTGTATATAAATACAATTGATAAATGTTATATCATTTCATGTTCTCATTATAGAACAAAAAAGATTGTAGATACTGTCCTACAATCTTTTTTTGCATTAAATTTAAAATATCATATCCTCTTTTATATGTACAAAAAAATTATTCTTAATCCAAATAAAAATAAAAATATTCCTAAAATCATATAAGAAGTAACATATTCTTCATCTTCATAAACAATATGTAATCTTTCATCATAATAAAAGAAGTCAATATCTCCTACTTCTTTTTTATAATCATGTCCTTTGGTTTTATATTTTACATTCGTTCCTTGATGAATAGATTGATAACAATATATATACGTAATTTCATGAACACTAACAGGTGATTTGTATACAGATGTTAATTCCATAGGAATCATTTTAAAATTATCTTTGAAAATAAAATAGTTTAACCCCTTCAATATATTAAATACACCTTTTATAATAAATAAAATACCTATTATCATATTGAACCTCATCTATTGTAATTAATTGAACTATTTAAACAATCATCTACATTACACATTTTTTTCTATCAACTTTTATTTATTATTTTCACTTCTATTGCCAAATTTCAATTAATAAAAAAGCCTTGAAAATCAAGACTTTTTAATCATATTGGCGTCCTCGAGGTGATTCGAACACCCGATCTATCGCTTAGGAGGCTAACAACCACCAATTTTTTTAGTTTGATTTTTTTCTCCAATCCCTTAAAGTCTATATACACCAACACTTTTGAAGATTTCTTGATCTCTTATAATTTTTCTAATTTTATCTATTTTTTGCTGTTTTTTTATGTCTTTGTTAGAAATCTGTTAGAAAACATCAAATTTTCTCGTTTGAAATATTCCTTCAAAAGCCTTGATTTTACTATGTTTTCTAATTCATCCTCGGTTAGATTCGAACTCACTTATGACAGCCATTGTTAGGAAAACCCTTGTTTTTAATAATTTTATAGTAATTTAGCCTTAAATTCAATGAAAAAAATGGACCTGTAGTCCATTTATAAAGATAACATTTTTTTTAATTGTTCTCTTAATGCATCATTATTTTTTAGTATATCCAACAATTCTGATGCATCATCTTTTTCCTCATTTTCTTTAGAAGCGTAGAATTCATCTTCAAATTTTGTAGCGTTAACTTTTCTATCTTCATCAATAATATGTGCGTATCTTTTAGTTATCATATCGGCTGATTTATGACCAGTATCCCCTTGGGTTGCTTTGATGTCCCCTTTGCTTAATTTAAGTTTATAAGTTGCACTTGAATGTCGTAAAGAATGAAATACTACTTCTCGTAAGTTATTTACTTTTATAAACTTTTTAAATCTTTTATCAATATTTGTTTTTTCTATTGGTTTTCCATCTTCAAAACAAATAACAAGATTGTTATCATCATAGATACTACCAAGTTTCTTTTTTATATCATTTTGTTTTTTCTTCCACTCTTTTAACATGTAAGCAACTGTTCGTGGTATCCATACAGTTCTTGCTTTACCATTCATCTTAAGTGATTTCAAAACCAATACTGTTTTACATTCTCTTTTTAATTGTGTATCAAATTGTTTATAGATTTCATCCTTTGTTAAAACACCTATCATTTCTTTATCAATTCTAACAAATTGTTTATCTATAATTAATCTAGTATTGTCTTTTTCAAAATCTTCACCTTCAATAAATACATTATCCCAAGTAAGTGCTAATAATTCACCTATTCTCAGTGAACAAGAGAAAGACAAGTTTATGCACAAATATAATATTTGATCTTCACATATTTCTAAAGCATGCTGTATTTCTGTTGCTGTCCATATTTCTCTTTCCTTAGATTCACAATAAGGTAAATTACAATCAATGAACACATTTTTCTTTACAACTTCCCATCTAAGAGCTTGTCGCCATGCACATCTTAATAATTTTACTACTGATTTTATTGTGTTAGGCGATACATATTGAGGTGCATTTTTTCTTACACCATAATTCACATTTTTAGTTTTAGTCAGTTTATTAATATATTGATCAACATTTAACGTTGAAAATGATTGTATTTTTTTATCACCTATAAGTGGATAAACATAGTTATTCAATAAACTTGTATTAGCTTTATAATTATTAAATCCCCAATGCTTTGTACCATATAGCTCAACAAACGTTTCTAAAAATTCTCTGATTGTTTGATTACTTGGAGCTAAAAACACTTGATTACTTACTTCATCTTCAATCTTCTTCTTTTTAAAGATTGCTTCTTCATAGTTTTCACATTGCTCCCATTTTTGTTTTCTTTTTCCATCAAATGAATCAAACCAATAAACAACATAATATTTTCCTTTTCTATTTGTAATTGATGCCATTACTATCTCCTCCTATATCCATATTCTATGGAAAACATTATGTTTTAACCAACGTGCGATTATAAAAAAGACAAGTTTTACTCTTTGAGTATACTTGTCAATTCATTTGATAAACTTGAATTATTTTTTATTAATGAAATCATTTTTGATAAATCTATTTCCTTTTTCTTAGGTACGTTTATATCTTTTAAATTCACACTTCGATAATTTGTACCTATAGGTATTATATTGTTATTATACGATAATCCACTTTTGATATATCCAATTTCAAAATATTCTGAATAATCATAAAATAACGTTCTGTAATAAAAATCTCTAATAGTCATTACCTCTTCCTTATATATAATTCTTTCCTTAGAAAAGAATTCCAACCTGCTCATCTTTACATCCGGTAAATTATTTTCATATTTTAATTTATCAAATTCTTTATTGATAATCCTATCTTCACACGCTTTACCATTAAGCAGTGAAAAAACGAGGTCATTATTTTCATATTCTTCATAGGAAATTTGATATTTTCTACCTTCTACTTTTTTCCATTTTATTAGCATTTTGGCTACATTAATAGGAATATGGATTTTCTTACTATTTTCAATTTTATAAATGACAAGCCTAGTACTACCCTCATCATTTATTTTTGGATCAAACTGTTTAATAATATTTTCTCTATTTTCATTAATATAGGATATTTTCTTCCTTTTAAGCTTTTTATTCACAACCGCATAGCAATTATTTTTTATGATATTTTTCTTATCAATATAAAGATCATCCCATTTTAAAGCTAAAATTTCATTCATCTTTAAATCAGTTCCAAAAAAGCAATGTAAGAACATATGTAATCTTGTTCCTTTGCTTAATTCAAAAATAGTGTTCAACGTATCAATATCCCATTCAATTAAATAACGATCCGAACTATTTTGCACTTTATAATATTGCATAGGATTAATATCATATAAATTCATATCTGTAGCATATTTAAATAATTTATTGAAGAAAAATTTTATATCATTTTTTAATGTTTTAGAAATTACTTTTTCCTTATTGCCATACTTTGAAACTTGATTATTTACCTGTATACTTAAATTTTCAATAAACGTTGATGTTATATCCTTTATATAAATATCTTCAAAATAATCCATTATATATCTTCGTGTCAAACTTACATAAAATTCATACTTTTTATAAGGATCTATCTTCATAGAAACCTTCTTTAAATAGATATCAATAAAATCTAAAAACAATGTATCTTGATTTATCTTATATTCTTTATCATATTCACAATTATTGATTTCATTGACTCTAATATCGACATATTTCTTATCAAAAAAGCTTTCTCTGCATGACTTTTTTACTCCATTACATATTTTGTCATAAGTAATCGTAGTAATATACTTTCTTTTTGTTATTTCCACATTTGTTCCTCCTAATTTATTTATTAAGCCAGTTATCAAATGATTTTTTAGATATTCTTACAATTTTTCCTAGTTTAATGATTTTAAAGTAATTTTCATTTAACAAATTATAAGAAGAATTTCTTCCAATTTTTAAGATATCTTTTATTTCTTCTAATGTATAAACTTGATTATCAAATGTTTCTTCGTTATTTAAAAGAAAACCTTTATTATCAATCCATTCATTAAAAGATTTCATAGATACTCGTATTGTCGAACCAATCCTAACAGCATTCATGTCATCACTTTCAATAATTTTATAAGCTAGATTCTTGCCACATTTAAAAATTCTTGCAATATCCTGTGCTGTTAGAATTTGTTTTTCCCAATCATTTACTATATTCATTTTCTGACTTCTCCTTTAGTTTATTAAGATGTTTATTCACATACAAATGTGCAAATTTATTAATCGTACATTAATTTAAACCAATACTTATTCGTAAAGACCTATCCATTAAATCGATTTCCTGATCCTCTAAAATACTTAGTTTTTCTAACAGCCGACTTTTATCAATGATTCTTATTTGTTCAAGTAATATCATAGATTTTTTATAAATTCCTGTTCTTTTACTTATAACCAAATGTGTTGGTAAATATGCTTTGCCTAATTTTGTTGTAATCGGTGCAACAATAGTAGTTGTACTAAATCTATTGCCAGTATTATTTTGAATAATCACAACAGGTCTGATACCACCTTGTTCACTGCCTATACATGGATCCAAATCAGCCATATAGATTTCTCCTCTTACTATGTTTTCTATCAACTTCATCACCTTCTTTTTTATGTATGACTAAAAGCAACAGTAAAGTTGCTTTTAGTTAATTGTAATATCAGTAGATTGCTTTGCTATGCAATTCCACGAGTCCCACATAATCTTCAAGGCGTTATATGTTCTCAAAGGATTCTAACCTTCAATAGTGTTTTGCGTGCGGCAAATTTAATTACTCATGCGAACACTATGCGTATCATTATATTCTTATATTATCATCGCCTCATAGCAGCACCTATGATTACCATCAAATATTACTCGCTCTCAATGCATATTGGTCATGGCGTATTTATGATTGGGCTTAAATATAAGTAACGTTACTGATATTACTATTCTGCTTTCAATGTACTCTAAAAAAGTCTCCTTATATTTCAAAGAAATTTTCTTTTCATCTATAAGGAGAAAAAAGCAACATTTGTCACCTCAAAAAAATAACTTTTTTATTTTCTATAATTAACATATAAAAAAAGAGTAATCATGATTGTATTATTAATAATCACAATTACTCTATAGATTTTAATCTGTTACATCATATCCATTTTTTTCTAATATTATTCTTAGTTTATCTAATGCTTTAGATATTGACTTGAATACTGATTGTTTTGTACAATTTTCCTCTTTTGCTATTACTTGTAATGATTTTCCCTCTACATATCTTTTATATATTCTTTTACGTTGTATTATAGATAAATTTTTAATTCCTTCTATAATTAATTTTAAAAGATCATCATGAATCATATTATCTAAATATGCTGTATCTTTTCTATTAAAATCCTCTCTATGTATTTCAACATACGGACTTCTTTCTAGGGAATAGTATACTTTATGATATCTTAATTTTCTATCATACGCTGATTCCATATGTTCATAACTATCAATAATTTCAAATATCTCTGTTGCAATTTCAATAAGCATATCCTCCTTATAATGTTCTGGGTATAATGATTTTAAATTTACAATAATTGTTTGCATTTTCTTTTCCTCCTTCGATTAACGGAGGAAAAGAAAACGAAAGTAAGACTAATAATTGTAAAAGACTTTTCTCTAATTTAGAAAAAAAAAGTAACCTACTTATTATTTGTAATACTAAGCAGATTACTTTTTATTTAAATATATCTCTAATTTAAATAATATGTAATTTAATAAAATCGCATAAACTATGCTTATCAATAAATCATATTGGTTAATTAAATAAAATACATTTGAAAACAAAATTATTACAATAATTAACTTCCTAAAATTAGGTAAAAAATATTTACAACAACAATAATAATAATCATAAAATAAACTAATATATATAAAAATTAACATCCATATCATATTAATTTTTTTCATATAATTAATGATTATATTTAAATTTACAATAAATAAACCTGATAGAAATAAGCAAATATACTTATTTTTTGAATGAAAACCTCCTAGATATTTCCTTATATAATTATAGGAGAATAAAAAAACAACGGTTTCTGTTAAAATATTAAATAAATATCCAGAAATAAAAATAATAAAATAATGTAATATTTTTAAAAACATCACTTTTAATGCATACTTGTACTCTTCATATTGATTAGCACTTATGAGTCTATTTTTTATTAATTGTTTTAAAATATAGTTCATCATGTACTCCGTTTTCTTAAAAAAATCTAATTTTTTTAAGTAGGCAAATTCATTTTCTTTGATACTTCTTCAATTTTTTTTAAATAATTAATCTTAGCAGTATATGATAATTCATTTGTTTGATAAATTAAATTTTGTGCTTTTGTTAAAATATTTAACTTTTCTTTATTTGAAGTTGCTTCCAAACTACTATTGATTAATTGTAAAATTTTTTCATTCATATTCATAACCTCCATTACATATATATTTTGATTAAATATTTATTTACATACAATATTTATTGTGTATTATAGATATATTAATGATTAAAATATATTTTAATCATTAATATAGCTTATTTAAACATTCTCTATTTAAAATTTTCATAATAAATATTATTTTATTTATGTAGGGAGGAAAAAACTTCAATGAACAAAATAATAAAAAAAACATTATTAAATCAATTAAAAAAACAAGTTGATAAAGAATTAAAAGACACATTAGATGGTAAATGCCTATTCTTATGCTATCAACCTCACATACCTATTAGCATCAAAAATAAAATCAAACATTAAAATACTTTTGTATTTTTCATAATCAAATCCTTTCATTTATATTATTTCTATCTGATATATTAATGGAGGGATTTTTATGTTGGGCGATAGAATAAAACTTATACGAGAAGCAAATAACCTCAAACAAGTTGAATTTGGAAGAATCCTTAATGTAACAAAACAAACTGTATCCAATTGGGAAAACAATAATATACAACCATCTGTTGAGATGATTAAAAAAATTGCTTTAAATTTTGGTGTATCTTCTGATTATATTTTAGAATTAGAAGATATTAGACCACATTTTATTTTTTTAAATAAAGCTTTACCAATTGATAAAGTTGCTCACATTCAATTTTTAATCAAAGATATGGAAGAGCTATATGCAAAATTGGAGAATGATTGATATGAAAATAAATATTGCAGTTTGTGATGATGAGGAAATTATTAGAAAACAAATGTCAAATATTATTATTGACTATTTTTCACAAAAAAACATACAAATTAAACTTTGGGAATTTGAAGATGGACATTCTCTTCTAAATGCATGTAATCAATTTAACTTTTCATTTATTTTTCTCGATATAGATTTAGGAAAGCATAACGGCGTTGAAGTAGCAAAAAAAATTAGAGATGCACAATCACATCCTATAAATATAATTTTTGTGACAAACTACATAGAATATCAATCAAAAGTATTTTCTATTCACACTTTCGATTATCTTTTAAAACCAATAACTAAAAATTCAATATTTAACGTACTAGACGATCTGATGTTTTGGTATAATTCAGAAAGTAATACTTCAAAAGAAAGAATTACATTTAAAACAATTAACGGACTTATTACAATTTACATAGATGATTTATTATACTTTGAATACAATAATAGAAGAATAGATATTGTTACAAAAGAATGTACTTACCATATGTACGATAAAATAAAAGCTTTAATTCCAAAAATGTCACAATATAATTTTATTTCACCTCATGCTGCGTATGTTATCAATATGCAAGAAATATCACAATATATTAAATCTGAAAACAAAATTATAATGACTAACGAAAAAATAATACCTGTTTCTCAATTAAAAGCAAAAAAATTTAAAAGTGAATATATAAAATTTATAAATAAAACATGGGAGTTAAAACAATGAATTGTTCACTTTTTTTCGCATATTTAATTACAAATATTATTACTAACTATATTTTATTTGGATATCTATCTGAAAGATACAATAAAAAACATAGCAAATATTGTAATTTAATAGTTTTTATTATTTCATCTATCATCGTATCGCTAATTAATATTTTAAACATACCCGTTTTGAATTTAATTGTTTCTTTATTAAATTTCTCAATAATTTCCGTTCTATTTTATAAGCATTATAAATTTCATGAATATTGCCATGATATGATTTATCTTTTGGTACTTATATTTCTTGATTCTCTTTCATTTTTTATAGTAGGTTTCATCTATTCATCACCGAAAGATATCCTTATATTTAGAATAATGTCCTCCGCACTGGTTCTTCTATTATTTAATATGATTATTAAAAAATACATATCTTATACAAAAATCGAAAATGTTCCTATACGAGAAATTATAGTTTATTTTATTATTACATTATTTTATATCTTTCTTATTTATATTTTAAGTAGAGATTATGATTTGATAAAAGAACAATTCTCAAAAACTGTAATAATATTTATTGTAATAGCTCATGTATTTATAGATATTATAATCTATCATTATTTAAATTTCGTTGGAATATTTTATAAGTTAGAAAAAGAAATGCTTGAAGCCAATAAACAAGAGGAAATCAAGAATTTATATTATACAAATTTACGAAAGAACTATGATGAAAACAGGAAAATTATCCATGATTTCAAAAATCATTTACAAATATTAGAATATACTTACAAGCATAATTTTGAAAAAGCATCAAAAATAAAAAATGAAATAATTAATGATTTGAATAATCAAACTATAAAATACAAATCATCATCTGAAATTTTAGATATGATATTATATGACAAAGAAAGAGAGGCTAACAAACATAACATATGTTTTGATTTTAAAATGGAAATTATTGATTTGTCATTTATATCTGATATAGATATTATCACTATATTTGGAAATTTATATGATAATGCAATAGAGGCAAATATTTGTGATTTTGATTATAAATATATTAATACATCAATATATCAAATAAAACAAACAATTATTATCAGAATAGAGAATAGTTGTATTAATCACTTATCATATTCTGGTAGAAAAATTAAAAGTACTAAAAATAATCATTCTGGTCTTGGACTAAATAACATAAAAAGAAAATTAGAAAACTATGATGGATTTTTTAATATCAGTATACAAGATAATAAATGCATCGTTATCATCAGTATTCCTATTAAATCATAAATATTCTTATATTTAACTTATTTTTCTATCAAATGATTAAAACTCTCAACTTTTCTCTCTTCTTTTCAAGAATAATTCTAATGATCTTTAAAGAATATGAATATATTACAAAATATTTTAAAATATCGTAATATATTTTTCTTTTAAAAATAAAGAGCTGGTACGAAATTGAATAATTAATTTTTGTACTAGCTCTTTATTTTTTGAAATTTTCTTCACAATTAATATTTTGAAAAGGATTAAAGAAATATATGATATAACATTTTTTACCATTTAAGATAACTATACAGCTATTTTCTTCTTTTTATCAATAATATTTTTTTTACGTTTTTACTATATTTTCTTCCTAACGGTAATTCTATTAAATTATTTAAAATAACACATTTCGAACTAACACTATTTATAAATTCTTCATTAACAACATATGACTTATGAATCTGAATAAAATCAAAATATTCTATCTGATTCAATAATTCTGATAGTTTCTTTTTGCTTTTAAATTCACCGTTTTCTGTATGAATAATAACATTATGCCCATATGATTCAACATAAACAATTCTTTTAATATTTAAAATTATTTGTTCATAATTACTTCTTATTTCAATATACTGAGATTTAGAACTTTCAAAGTTTTTTATACATTCATCTATTACAAAGATGTTAGTTTTTAATTTTTCTTTATTTAAAAAATATGCCTGATGCAAATCTATTAAATTTAAAATAAATTTTTCATTTGAAATCAAACAAATCAAATCAAATTTAAAAGAAAGTTTATTCATTTTATTAATTATCATTAAATCATCTTTATCTTTTATTTCTTTGATCAATATGAAATCATGCTTTATTTCATTATATTTAATAAAATTTATATACAATAATGATTGTAAATGATGTTTTATCATCAATTCCTGTTCTTTTCCACAATCTAATATAACATCTATCATTTGTTTTCCTCTATTTTATTAATATAATTTAAAATTTCATCACTAGTTAGTCCTAATTTATCCTTCAAAACATATGGATCAACAATCTCAACATCATTTTTTTGTAAAAAAGTCAACATTTCTTCATACTTTTTATTATTATTACCTCCACCTGATATATTAAATGGTACAAACCTAACTACGGTATAGTCTTTTAAAAGAAAACTAAATAATAATTTATAACCTTTTATTCCAAATCCCCCTACTGTCAAGCTATATGATATCGAAACACTTTGAATAGAATCAATTGATACACTAAAATTAGCTCTATCATCTTTTTTCATTAATATTCGTAAAACCTCTTTAAATTGATTCCATGTTCCCCTAACATGGTAATATCGAATATATTGGTCATCTATTTCTAATCTTTGTGTTCCTCCTATCATAGGAACTGTAACAATCCATGTAATAAATATAATTAAAACACTATATATCATTTTTTTTTGGTTGCTTATATTGACACTTGGAAAAACAGTAAACACCAATATTCCTAATATAATAAAAGTATACAAATTAATAACAACAAATGATTTTAAAACATCTCCTCTTGTCAACTTTTTTCCAATAATTATTTCTTTATTCATATGTATCCTCCTTTCTATTATCATTATATAATAATCCTTGTAAAAGTATATTATATGATCATAAACAGTTCTAAAGTAAACACAAACAACATAATTACCATAAGCAAATTTTTATATACAATATGCAAGACACACTCATATAAATCAATACTATAAAAATAAAAGGACATACTGTCCTTTTATTTTTTACTTACACTTACTATTTTCAGTATAATTTGAACCAGAAATGTTCGATGTAGCCGTTGTCAATAATGTTATTGTATATGATACATATGTTGGTGTAATACATGGTGATGGTTGCCCGTCTTTATCATCTCTATTAACAACAGAATCCAAATCAAAATCTTTTTCCATTATTCTTCACCTCCTTTCAAATTTTCAGTCTCTAAATATCCCTTATTTTTCCAATAATTATATTCAAAATTTTCATATAATAGTTCTTTATTATCGATAAAATAAGTTCTATAAAATCGAAAAATCTCATTTACTTTATATGAAAGCTTATTTCTAGAATAAAGAGTCAATTTAAGGGATTTTTTTATTTCATCCTCTAACTCTCTATCTGTCATTGAATTTTTATTAAAAAAACGATTATACTCTAACGAAAAATCAATAGATAATCCAAAATGTGAGAAAATATCAATCAAATAATTTTTTGTTTCACTTAATCCACTTTGAGAAGCAGTTACAACAACAATACCTCGTTTACCTAATAACGGCATTATGTGAGCCCAATAAGATATCCTATCTAATACCTTTTTTAAAGATCCAGTAATATGATTTAAATATACTGGACTACCTACAATAATAATATCTGCCCATTTCAATTCTTTTTGGATATATACCATATTATCATCGATGGCACATTTTCCATTAAAAAAACAAAATTCGCATCCCTGACAATCTAAAATATTTTTTTTTGATAAATCAATCTGATGTACATCCAAATCAATATCATTTTTTTCTAAATATAAATTAATAAGATTTATTATTTTACTTATCTTATTCATAGTTACACCATCTTTTCTTAGACTGCCATTTAATATAGTTATTTTTAATTTTTTCATTTTATTCTCCATTTTCACAAATTTGTTACACATATTTAAAATTCAAAAATCTTTTTTCAAATAATCTTTTAATTTACCTTTTTCTACATTGAAAATCATACATTTTTTTATAAATACCATCGATTCGAATTAAATCATTATGATTTCCTCGTTCAACTATTCTTCCTTTATCCATGACAATTATTTTGTCGCTCACATTCGCATTAATAAATCTATGTGTAATAAAAAGTGAAACCTTGTCATTTTTATTCTTTTTCAATTGACTAAAAAATTCATATTCCGATTTAGGATCCAGAGAAGCTGTCGGCTCATCTAACACATATACATCTCCTCCATTCATATATAAACGAGCTATAGCAATTTTTTGCCATTGTCCACCAGATAATTGAATCCCTTCTTTAAACCAAGTTCCTAATTGTTGATTATATTTATTTTTTAGTTTGTTTATAAATTTATCAGCATTTGCCATTTGTGCTGCCTCATATATAGACTCGTTAGAATTAATTTTATTAATATTACCAAAACCTATATTTTCTTTAACAGTAAACTGATACTGATTATAGTCTTGAAATAGTGTACTTATTTTATTTCTTATTGATTTTTTATTTATTATTCTTATATTAACATTATTAAATAAAATCTCTCCTTCATAATTATCATAAAGTCCATTTAGTAACTTAATTAATGTTGTTTTACCTGAGCCATTTTCTCCGACCAATACCGTAATTTCATCCCTTTTTAAAATCAAATTTATATTTTTTAATGCATATTCTTTTTGTCCCGGATACTTATATGACACATTTATAAATTCAATTTTTTCAATTTTTTCATTAAAATCTATATAATCATTTATTTCATAATTGTGATAATAATTAAGATAATTATTTATATTTTCTATATAAAGCGAATCTTGGTAAAAAGCAAATATTGAATTAACTATATTTTCTATTGAATTTTCAATTTTACTTACAACATTAATATATGTCATCAAATTTCCTACTAAAATATGATTTAAGTATGATTCTATCGCTGCAAGAACAACTATCCCTGCTGATATTGAAAAATTTGATAGATTGTAAAAAAAACTAAACAATGTTTTTATTTTATTCATTCTAATATTTTCTTTATAAAATTGACTACGCAAACTATAGAATTTATTCAATAAGTAATCCGATAAATCCAACATTTTCACTTCTTTCACAAAAGTATCTTTTGTAAGTAAATGTGCAATATACCAAGACTTTCTTTCGTAATTGGTTCTATTAAATATCATTTCATACTCTTGATTTCCTATTTTAGCAAAGTATTTTATTGCGATTATAGACAAAACTATAAACGGGAATATGAGCCACCAATGCCATAGCAAAAGTATACTTATAGAAGTTAATAATGTTAGTATGCTCTTCATAATTACCAAGAATGAGTTAACCATACTGAAAGGTCTGATCCCTATATTTTGTTCAGCACGTTGAATAAGATCATATATTTGAGGGTTTTCATAATCTGATAATTCAAAATCTTTCGTTTTATTAAGTATCATTTGATTTAAATTTAAATATAAATATTCTTGATATTTATATAAAAAATAAGCATATATTTTATTTATTGCAATATTTAACATGCCTAAAATTATGTAAAGAATCAAACAATTTATTATTTGATTAAAGTTTTCTTTTTCCTGTAAGGAATTAATTATATACTGAACATTGAATAATGATAAAAATGGAAAGATTACACTTATAATATTTAATATAACTAAAATAATAAGATACCTTTTTTTATATTTAAATAGTAGTTTTCTTACATAATCTATGCTCTTAAATATGTCTCTAAATTTATTTTTCATAGTTGCTCCTTTTATAACATGAAATACATTAGATATCTTTTATCATATTTATCATCCTTATTTTTTAGAATTTCAATTGCCAATTGTGAATCCACAATAGAAAAATTTCTCACATTAAGATTTAAATCTCTATATAATACCCTTGGTACATACGACTTTAATATATTAAGAAAACTATTTATATAATATGAATAATGTACATCAATATCCTTTATTTTATCTAAAATAAGTTTTGTACCAATACCGCCATAACATATATTTAATTTATCTAGAGATTCAAGATGTGTTTTATTTAAAATTTGTTGTAAAATATATTCATAATTCTTTAATGAAACTTCAAATCCGTAGCTTTTAGATACTTTTAATAACGCATATAGCATACCAAGTTCTCCATTTCCCCAAGCAACTGATAAGACATTTTTTTTATGACATTTGTGATTCAACTCATTTAAAATATAAATGTATAATTTTTTTATTATTTGAATATCTTCATCACTAGTTCTATTATTTTTTATTTTATATTCCGATAGTATTAAAAGAATACTAGATAATCCATGTGCAATAGATATATTTACATTGTTAAAATTAAATTTCGTCAATTTTATACACTTAATCAAATAATGATAAATTTTTTCATTCAATTCTTTTTCACTAGTAAAAAATATATAATAACTGAAAATTCCAGATAACCCCTTAAAATAATCAAATAATATATTAAATTTTCCATTATCTATTAACGGCATGGATATATTAAAAATTTCTAATATTTGTTTTTTTATGTATTTATTCATCTCTTTATAAACCATTTTACAAGAATTATCATTTAAAAATTCAAACATAAATAACAAACTAGTATATCCATAACCATATGTTAAATCTAGCTTATATTGTTTTAATAATTCCAATAATTCATTTATATAATTATGGATAATTGTAGCATCATTTTCTAATAAACTGTTTGCTATAATAGTATCTCTCAACATTATTATTAATTCTATTTTTTCTTGATAAATGATTGTATATTCTACTTGTCCAACTTTTATTTTTTTTTTCATTTATTCCTCGTTTATGTATTCTATTATTTTTTTGAATACATCCTCATTGTTTTTTTGTTTACACGCCAAACAAATGTTTGTTATATTTTTTTTTATTTTCTTTGAAGATAATAGAACTTTGAAATTTTCTTCAATATTGAATAATCTATTATGTGGTCCGTATGATGTATATCCAATACCTTTTTTCTCAATTATTAATCCATTTAATCGTTGCTCACAGGAAACTGGAATAACAAACATGGGAACTTTGTAAAAAATTGCCTCCTTTATACTATTTATCCCGCCCGAAGTAATAAATAAGCTACAATTATTATTTAACACATATTTTTGTGGTATAAATTTATTAACAAAAAATATATGATCAAGTTTATTATCCTTAACATATTTTTTTACTTCTTCATTATTATTTCCTGCCGATATAATAACCTTATAGGAATCAAAATTCTTAGTGTGATTAATAATGAATTTATAATAATCTATATTTCTAGATATAAACGATCCATTAGAAACATATATTGTCTTTGAATTGCCTATAAAATCTACCAAATTATTATCTATTGTATCTTTAAATAACATATCTTCCTTATTTGATTCAACTAGCATATATCTCTTAGAATCAAAACAGTTTGGTTGCATAGAATCAATTGTGTAAATTAGATTAAATGTTTCATTTGGATCATATTGAAAATATGGTTCTAAAGGCAGTGTATGATATTCTTTAATAATTTCTTGATATATTTCTTTTATAACTTGATCAAATTTATCTAGGTAATCATCCGGTAAATATTGTAATACATCTGCAATTCCTAAAAAGTATGAAAACTCTAGCTTATTTTTTTTAAAATAATTCCAGTTATATAAATTATTAGTTATATATCCTATTGTTTTAATATTTGAAAATTCATATTTTAAATAGTTCCAATAGATGTCTGTCGAATCTCTAAAGATTATATTTGGCATTAGATTAATAATTTTTTTTCTAATCCAATCCATAGAGTTTAAATTATGATTAAATGCAAGCATTGCATCCTTTTTTAAGATATAATATAGCATTTTCTCAAAGTCTTTATTTTTATAATTTTCTTCAATAATTTCATTATATTTTTTTGATTCTTTATCCAATAAAGGATTCCAATAATCTTCTGGATATTCAATATATTTAGCGCCCATTTTTTTTATAAAATACTTGTTGTTTTTTGTTGCAAAAACATAGACATCATAGTTATTCTTTTTCAAAAATAATATCGTTGATTTTAAAGGTATAAGATGGCTTATTGCAAATCCCGAAAAAAACACTACTCTCATATTATTCCTCCATTTTATTTTTTATAGAATTTACACTATACAAAGTATTTTCAACTAGTGCATTTAGTCTATTTTCTAAATCTCTATTTATTGAAAGCAACCTATTAAAGTGCATATGGAAAATACTTATTAATATCCCTTCAAATCTTTCATCATCATTCACTTTTTCTTTAATATCTTTTAATAACTTAGAAATTTTACTATACTCTTCATAATCTTTAATTTTATTTGCCAAAATTATTTTTAAATCATCTCTATTATGTATTAATTCTAAAATTAATTTCTTCTTCAAAATATCATATTGGGATTTTCTTTGATAATATTCCTTAAATTGTGCCATTACATTAATTTGCTTGTCCGTTTCGGAATAACAGCTTGATATTTGAAAAAGAACAAAATTATAATATTCCTCTTCTAAAATATTTTTATTATTAAGTGATAATTTTGAAATCAATTTTGCACTTATAATAGATGAAAACATAAAAATCGATTCAATTTCGTTCATGACAAAATCGCCACCATATCTATTAATTTCCGGATTATATTCATTTATAATTATTTTTTTTATAATATTATTATTTTTACATTCAACAAATTTTTCATATAATTCTACTACATATTGAATATTCTCAATACAATTTTTATCAATCAAAATTCTAAATCTTATATGATAATCCGAATCAAAATAATTAATAAAAAAGAATTTTTTTATATATCTTTTTGTTTTTTCATTATTAACAATTGAAAATAAATACTTTTTCACAAAAAAATGCATGTATTCTTTTTTCATATATAATTTAAAAGATATCCATATACAATTTTTATCTAAATAATTACTATTTAAAGAATATTCTGGTACATGTATTATTTCTTTTTCTTCTTGATTCTTATTAGATTCCACTTCAAATACTAGTTCCGAAAAATATGACTTATCAAATTCATCCTTAATATAAAAGTTATTATACTCACAAAAGCTTTCTCTTATATTTAATTTTTTTTCAGTTTTTAATAATTGATTTAATATATCAATATTATTCTTTTTATTTAAATTTAATAAAATATAATTATCTTCATTTCCGCATAAAACAAGTTTATTATTAAATTCTTTTTTTATGATATTTAAATTATATTTTAAGCTGTCTTCATTTGTTATAGTAAGATTTTTGGCCTGTATTATGATATTTTTATATTTAATTTGTGGTTTAATCTTATGATTCTTAAATATTACATTTAACATTGAAAAAAAATTAAACAAATTACTTGTTCCATTTTCTGATATAATTAATAACGATTGAAGTATAGGTGGCATAAAAGCTATATTTACCATATTTGAAACTACAAATGTAATATAATTTGAAGTTTTTTTATTTATAAATTTTAATTTGTTTTCAGATGGCATGATATAAATATCTTCTAAATTTACTCGTTCTTTTCCTTTGATTTCACAGTTTGTTCCATACTCAAAATAATATTTAGCATTTGTATGACAATTTAGTATATTTCCTATTTTAGATTGTTTAGGAAAATATACAATTTCAACTATATCCTTTTTTTCGCTATCCAATATATATTCATTTTCATATTTATGGAATCTTCCTAGAATTTTATAATTTTGATTACTTCCTAAAAGTGGATTGCAAACCAAATAATTTTTTAATGATGAACCAACTATATTTAAACTTAATTCATTGCCTAATAGATCACCTTGATTACCTTCATCTAAATACGGAATCAAGTCATCTATAATAATATCTCCAAAATGATTAAATAAAAATTCTTGTAATAAATAAAAATTTTTAGTTTTATTTAATTTCTTTTTAGATGGATAACCTATTCCTAATGTATCATCAAAAACAATATTTACGTTAACAGCTTGGTTTCCAAATTTATCAATAAAATTATCATAATAATTGTTTTCATATCCATTTTTATCAGAAAATCTTATTAATAAATCGACATAATCTTTAATGCTATCTTTAATTTCATAGTTCAGTTTTGGTATAGAATCATTATATAAGTTAACACAAATATAGTTCTCAGATTTAACAATATTTTTCATTTTATTAATAATTTTTAGATACGTGTTTTCCCCTGCATTAATTTTTGTGTTTTTGTATTGTTTTAACAATTGAATAATTTCATTTATATTTTCTATTATTTTACTGTCCACATTATAATTTTTTAATTTTATAATTAAATCTTCCAATTTATTATCAATAATAGTGTTTCCTTTTAAATTACTAATTAAAACTTGATTATTCATTAAATCCTTAAAGAAAGCATCTAATGTATTTTGATCTATGTTTGGATATTGATATTTTAGACATGATTTTAATTCTTTTATAGAAATAAATTTTCTATTTGTTTTTCTTATTATTATTTTCAAAGCATTTGTATTATTTAAAAATACATTTATCGCATTCTTTTTATTATATTTATATGAATCTAACCAATTGTTCAATACTACATCATTATTTATTTCTATAGTGTTATTAAGTGTAACCAATAAATTATCTCCTAAATTCCATTCTAACAAGTTTATTAAATTAACATACCATTGATAATCAATAAAAGGTTCTTTTTTAAATTTTTTTGTATCTACTTTAAAATCATTAAAATTAGAAAATTTTCCACGTACTACGGCTGCATTCAAGCCGAATGGAGTACATCTGGTTGAAGAACGTATAACATACTTTCTTAGACTTGATACAACTTTATTTATATCCTGATTACCATTCTCACAAGCTTCATATAATTCTTTAGATTCTACCAAAACTTCTTCTTTAAAAGATTTTTTATAAAAATTTAATAATTCATCGCTTGAACTATCATAATAATTTTCATAAATTTCTTTACTATACCTTGGTATTCTTAAATAAAAATTATCTCTAATTGTTATTTCATTTTTCTTTTTTTCCATTTTTTTCCTCGTCCATCAAATAATATTTCTGCTACCAATATATATGTTGTCTTATTTTCTTTTTAAATTCGATATTAAATGAGTAAATAATTAATTATAATGACTAAAATACACATAATTATTTTCAAATTTCCATATTATATCCCTTTATTGAGATTTTATAATTTATTCAATTTATTATTTGATAGCAAGTTTAGTAATTAAAAAATATCAAATTGATTAAACTTAAATGTATTGCATAAAAAATTTTGAAATTTTCATTTTTATAAAATGTACTAAATATTATAAATAAAGGTACTTACTCAAAACTAGTTATTCCACTCTGGTTAATCACTTATTCCAATTAGGTTGACCAAGTATTCCGACAGACTTGATCAACTGTTATTTTTCATAAAATTTCGATGGGATTAATCAATCATTCCGATGAACTTTACCATCTAAAAGTTTTGGCTGTTAGATATCAGATAAAGCACTTATACAAAAATTCACTAAGCTATCCTGCACTAACAAATTGAAAACATAGGCTTGCTGAGTTTAGTATTGCGCTAACAAAAAAACACTTGTTATACTAGAAAAGTCCACTCAATACGTTGAATAAGTTCACTTTACCAAAATATTAAATATGTTTATAAAGTCACTAGAATTTAAAATATTCCTCTTGCAATAATTTCCATATATAAATTGATTAGATAGGAACTGTTAAATATTTCATTTCAATGTCTACATTGTGTTAATCAAATGACGACATTGTATTAATGAAAATGATGACAATAAAACTTGCTTTTAAACATGATTTGATTATTATTTATTTTTTCTACCTACGAAAATATAAATAACATATATACGAAAGATTAATAAAAAAAGACCAAATTGATCCATAAAAAATAATTATTCAAAAAGAGCACTTTCGTGCTCCATTAGTTTTAATAATCTTTATGATGTATTCAAATAGATGAATCTAAATAATTACATTAATATTTAAATGTAACTTCATTACTTTTGCAAAAATTGTTTTTGTGAGTTTCCTAATTTTATTAAATACCATCCAATTAAATATCCTACAATATATAATAAAATATCATTTATATCAAAATAACCTGCAAATGTGACTAAATGAAATATTTCCTTACAAATACTTAATAATAATAAAGCACATATACCTTGTTTAAAAGTAACTTCTTTTTTCATTATCATTCCAAAAGGTACAAATAAAAGTAATTTCAAAGCAACATTTTTTACAATAATATCTAAATTAATATCATAATTAAAATTAAATGGAATTAAGTTAGTATTTTGAACTATCTTGTCAAAGAATGGTAAAGAACCATTTATATCACTTACATTTCTTCCTAGAATATAAGGATATGCAAATAATAACACTATATATAGCAATATAATGATACATGTTATTTTTTTGTTTTTCATACTAATTTTCAACCGTTCCACTACCTGAAAGATAAATTCCAGATGGTAAATTATCATTATTTGAAATTTCTACAAGATAGCTTGAAGATGTTGAAAAACCTCCACCTAAACTAACAGTTTTTGCACTTGTAAATGGTGCATAGAAAGTTGCTTCATTATTAGATAAACCGTCTCTTCTTAAATTAACCGTAAATCTATGTTTAGAACAACAACTTGCTTTACTTCCACTTGCATAAACAAAAGTAGCATTACTAATTCTAATTTTTGAATTTGTACCTTTTAATTTAAAACTTCCTGATTTTAATGAATATCTAATTTTAAATGAAAATGACTTAGCTGTTGATCTTGCATTAGAATTGTCCCAATGAAAATATTCTCCCGTCTCTGGATTATCATAATTTCCTTTTTCATCATAGTAAATATTATTATTTACACTTTCTAGTGCTGAAACATTCATAGTTCCTACACTTGTCATAACCATTAAGCTCAAAAGCATTACTATTATTTTTTTCATAATTTTTTCTCCTTTTTTCATATTACCTGGCCAGCTACTTACATTTTATGTATAGAATATTAAAAAATAAACATTTAAGGAATGAATGGTCTTAAATACTCATGGATGGTATTTTTTCATTCATTTAAATCATATATAATTAAATTGTAAAGTGAGGTGATTATATGAGAGTTGCAATATTGGATGATAATATTTCATTTTGTAAAAGTTTAGAAAATTATTTGTCTAAATATCATTTCGATATTTCAATATACACAAATTATAACGATTTAAAAAATCATATAGATTCCTTTGAACTTTTATTTTTGGATATAGAAATGCCGAATATTAGCGGTATTGATATCGCCCAATCTTTATCATATAAACATCTTGATATCATTTTTATTTCAAGTCATGATGAAATGATCAAAAAATGTTTTAATAGAAATGTTGTTGGTTTCGTTGAAAAAAGCCATTTAGAAGAAATTGACGATATCATTTGTAGAATAATAAAAAAAGAACATCTAACAATTATAAAAGATGGTAAAGAATTTGATATATATTTTAATCAGATTGCTTATATTGAATATAGTTTACGTGATACCACTATTTATCTTAATAACAATTCTAAAATTAAGCTTTCTGAAAAATCCTTATCTCTTTTATCAAAAGAATTAGATGATCGTTTCTATCAAATCAATCGTAATATTATTATTAATTTAGATATGGAACCTATTTATAACAAAGGAACTGTTAAAATAAACCACAATGAATTTCAAGTAAGTAGAAGAAATCAAAAAGACTTGAAAATTAAAATTTTAGAAAGGAGTATTTACAATGCTAGAAATATATAATTATGTGATTGGTATTCTTATAGGAATATTATTTTCTTTCAGCAATCATAATGAATCAAAAATAATTATTATAAAAAACTGCTTAATAACAACTGTTATTTATGCTGTTTCTATGAGCTTTATTAATGATTATTTTCTTTTAAGCTCTCTTCTAAAACTTATCTATTTTACTATATGTTTTATGCTGATTAGAAAATTGAATTTTTTTCAGTCATATTATAATTCTTTAATTATTGTATTATTTTATCTACTAAGCTATGTTTTTCTTATTTTTATGCTTGAAAATTCTACACAGTTTTCAATTTTTTATTCAGCAAATATTGACTGCATTGCAATTTTTATGAGTTTAATGGCTTTCTATTATTTAAATGAATTATCATTCTTAAATAATTCAGTGCAATTCAATATTTATGATCTTGTTCTTATAATACTGATTAATATCATACTTTTTGTATTTATGTTTATTTTATCCTTTAATTTCTTTATTAATAACTTAAATTATTATTTGGGTTTACTCATTTTAGGATTTCTTCTTTTATCAATAATTATAGTAGTTTCTCTTAATTACTGTTATATTCTCAAAAGAAAAGAAGATATAAATATGTCTATGTATAAAGCTCAACAACTTGATAAAGCTTATTATCAAGGACTTGAAATAGAAAATGAAGATTTAAGAAAATTAAAACATGATTATAAAAATCATTTACTTAATCTTAAGCAACTTATCGCATATCAAAATACAGAAGATTCTTTACAATATATAGATCAATTAATAAATACAAATGTTACCTCAAAGATGAAGCGCTTTTGTAACATTTCTTATATCGATAGTTATCTAAACTCAATTGTAGAATCTCATGATAATATTAACTTTGATATTCATTCAACAGACTTATCACAGCTAAGCAATATGGGCTTTGATATTTTAATTATTCTAATGAATTTAATAGATAATGCTTTAGAAAATACATCTAACAATACAATAAATGTTGATATTGTATATAATCATGACATAATTATTAAAATTTGTAATCATTCAATAAAAAATCCCATCAAATCACACTTTAAATCTTCCAAGGGTGAAAATCATGGATTAGGTTTAAAAATCGTCAATGATATTGTAATGAAATATAACGGTGAAACATACGACAATTATGAAAAAACACTCTACTCTAAATATATAATTTTAAAAACAGGAGCTATTACAAATGAAGAAATCAACATATAAATATCTTTTAACAATATATCTTATATTAATGATATTCATTTCATATATAAATCAAGGTATCAACAATATAGGCGGGCTTTCGTATTTTGAAGCTATTTATCATTCAACAAATTTAGTACCATTGAACAATATTTCAATAAAACAATGCATTATTTCTTTTGTTCAATTTATGCCATTAGGATATCTTCTTCCAAGAGTTTTCTCTAAATTAAATTCAAATAAGAACTTTATCATATCCTCATTCATAATTATAACCATATTCAAATTAATAAAATTACTTACACTGACAGGATATTTTGATATTTCAAGCATTCTTTTAGGATTTATGGGTTCATATTTAATTTACCGTATTTTGAAATAAATCTATAAAAAATAATATGCAACTTTAATTTTATAAAAAATGTGATATACTATAGGCGTAGTCATAGGACTAGCATTAATAG
>ERZ773239.564-NODE-564-length-37660-cov-9.670124_pt1 | contig 37660 bp, 33 predicted proteins | sample MGYA00580521_ERZ773239 | MGnify/ENA primary metagenome ERZ773239 (study PRJEB29015, sample SAMEA2737801) | human gut metagenome | biome: human gut; feature: human-associated habitat; material: faeces | place: China | collected 2012 ... | reverse complement strand
TAAAAATATATTAATATTTTTCTATTTTTTACATTTTTATATATTTTACTACTTTTAAAAATCGTTTTTTTAGTGTATCTTTATTATGTTAAAATAAAATTGTAAGAGGATAATGCAAAATGAACGAAACAAATTTAGTCCAATCAGTGGATCGTGCCTTAAGGATTATAGAGTTTTTAGCTGAGAATCCAACAGGAGCTGGTATTACCGAGATTTCAAAGTCATTAGGATTAAGTAAAGGTACTGTGCATAGGTTAATATCAACCCTTAAGGAAAGGGATTTCGCTTACCAATCTAGTAATACTCAATTGTATAGATTAAGCTATAAAATATTATACTTATATAATTGTATAAGTAATAATATTGATATGTTTAAGGTTTCAAGACCTATAATAAGAAAATTTGCAGATAAAGTTGATGCCACAGTTCATTTGGCTACTTTAGATGAGAAACGTTCTAATATAGTTTACATTGATAGAATAGAGCCAATGAATTCTCAAAAACCATTTGTAATGTCATCAAGGGTTGGAAAAAAAGCACCTTGCTATTGTACTGCTGCTGGAAAGATATTACTTTCTCAATATAGCGATGATGAAATTCGAGATATAATGAAGGGCGAAGAATATAAAACTTATACAGATAAAACTATAAAAAATATTGATGAATTTTTAGAAGAAATACATAAAGTAAGAAAGCAAGGATATGCACTTGATGAAAATGAGTATGACCACGGAATAATCTGTATATCTATTCCTATTTATAACTCAAACGGTAAAATTGATTTTACTATGAGTGTCACAGACTTAATTCTATATACTAAGGCTGAAGAACTTATTAACTTAAAAGATCAACTTGATGAAGTTTCTAGAAAAGTAAGCAATGCTATAAACTATATTTAGAAATTAAAAATAGACCTTTAAGGTCTATTTTTAATACTTTATAAACTCTTTATATTCATTTTAAAATTATTTAAAAAATTTACCTTATTTACCTTAACAAAAATACCTTAAGAGAAATATTTTAAATTAGTTTTTATATTTTAATTTTGATAATTTATATCTTGAGTTTCTAAATATGGGAATACTTTTATTTCTGTTGCATCTAAATCTTCTTTATGCATATCAATAGCATTTATTCTATTATTATTATAGTTTCTGTAATAATAAATACCTTTTTCTTGATCCATACATGAAGAATATCTAGTTAAGTCTTCCATCCCATCTCTTGTTATAACTCCACCTTTTACCATTTTTACATAATCAAGCATATGGAAAAATTGAGTAACAGCAGTTGTGTCATTTTCTATAGATGGCATATGAGCTCTAATATATGCTATTCTTACAAATCTTGAAACAGATTCAAAATCTCCAGGAATTCCTAATGTACCTGCACCCACTCCTAAAGGTGTTAATTCTTGATTACTCCATTTAACATCTTTTGGATGATTTGGAGTTATATACATGTATTCGTTTAAATTTGTTATATGCCAATCAAAGGTTGGATTATTAGTCATTACTCCAACAGTGTTATCATGAACTGCAAACTTTTCTTTAGTTTTTTCAACAACTATTGATTTACCAGTTTTATCAACAATCATCCAATGAAGTGTTGGTAGTGGTGTTTTTTCATTTATAGGTACTTTTACTAGTTCTAAATCCTTTATAGCATCTTTAACTTCATCTACTGTTTCATGATTAGCTAACACCCAATGTATAAAGTCATAAGGTGCAATATTTTTTTTGCCTGGTACTATTTCTTCTTCTACATAAGAATATCCATCAAAGTTTAACCCTGCACAGGCTAGTCCTTTTTCATTCATAGCATCAGCTATTGCTGGATGATTATCAATTATTGCACCTATTCCAATAATAGCATATTTAGTTTTTACCATATCTTTAGTTACTTTATCTTTAAATTGATGATTTCTTGGAATAATTAACACTGATTGATTGAAATCATAAGCTAAATCCATATTTCTCCCAAAAAAATTATGTCCTTCATTTGATTTTATGCTTAATGATGTACACATATTTTCACCTCATATTTATATTTATACTTGTTATTTATTATCTATATTTTTTATTTAAATATTCATATCTAAATTCAATTAATCATTTCTTTGTGCTAGTTAAAATTAATAAAGACCACTTACTCTTAATAAAAGTAAGTGGTCTTTATTAAAATTTAAAAATATTCATTTTCAATTCCTTCTTTATATTTTTTCTCTCTATAATCCTTATTATAAGCAGTGTCTTTAAACTCATCTACTTTTTCAATATCAAAGAATATTTCTCTATATTTTTTTCCATCTGTAATAGATACTATCCAACAACGTGTTACTTCATGTGAATCTGATAGTTCTACACAATAAGCTTTAAGCTCATCTTTTATATTGCTCATATATTCACATACTCTTGGTATATAGTATTTAAAATTATGTTTATCTAAAAAATTTATTGCCTCTTCTCTTGTATCGAAATTATATTCTTTCATATATTTCTCCTTCTAAAATTATATATTTTTTTATTTATATATTTATTATGGCTTATTTTCTAAAATATTTTCACGGTTAATCATATTAAAATTATTAGTTAAGTTATTGAATTTATATATGTGAGAATTTATAAATAAAAACCATATTGACTATCTAATCAATATGGTTTTCATTTATTTAATGATATATGCTATTTATGCAAAACATATTGTTTCAAAGTAATCTTCTAATTTTACTGGACCATTTAAAACTTCTTTTCCTACATACATACTATTATCTTCTTTTGTCATAATACTCCATTTAACTAAACTAATACAACCACATTCAATCTCTATAGCTGTAATAGCTGCTGGATGTATACAACTACCTGAGTTGAAATACATTGCTTCATCTAAGTTAGCAAAACTAGGTCTATGAGTATGGCCTGTAATTAACATTACGTTGTTTTCTTTTGACCATGTAGTAAGTTTTTGTTCTATTTTATTTTTCTTTTTATAATTTTTAGCTGCTCTTGTAGGATCATTAAATCCCCATATCTCTAGTGGTCTCCATATATATCTAACTAAAAATCTACCTACTTTCCATAGTCTATCATTAATCAAATCTCCTTGATGCCCATGTACAAGAAATATTCGTTGTTGACTATTATATTCATTTTCTAGGATTATCCCTTCATAGGCTTTTATACAATTAAATAATGGAACATTTTTTTTTCTTGTTCCACAATAGTATCCATTATAATGGCACTCTAAAAATTTTTTATTTCTTTTTTGCATATCATGATTTCCATAAATCATATACATTCTATTTGATTTATAAAATTTAGATAGTAACTCAAATACATTACTGTGTACCTCAATAATTTGTTCCATACATCTATTTTCCCAAAGTTCATCTCCATCACCTAGTTCTATATAAGTAAATCCTTTTTTATAATAATCGTTAAGTGCTGCAAAAAATATATTTCGATTTTTCAGAAAATTATCTCCAGAGTTTCCACTACCTCTATGACAATCACTCATTATAACGAATTTTGAAGAATAGTCATAGGGGATAACTTTTGAATTTTCATAGACGTTAGATAATCGTCTATAAGTGTTCATTACTGCTCATCTCCATTTATATAAAATAAATTTAATTTATAATATTTTTGTAGTTTTTATTAATAAACTATATAAAAGATGTTGTTAATTTATTATAAATATAATACATTTGTTTTCCTTGTAGTCAACATCTTTATAAAATATATTTCATATTATTATATTTATATATATCATTTTTTGTTACATTTTTAATTTTTAAGTTGTAAAATATTCATGTGTAGAATAAAACAGTGAAAATTGTAAATCATATTTGTTTTTATTAGTATATTTTTTGCAAATTTTAAAAGTGGGCATAATTATTAACAATCATGACCACTCTTATCTAATATTTATATAAATCTTTTTTTGTCTAATTTAAAAATTATTCCTAGTGCTACATAACATATAGCTATTACTAATACACCATAGGCCATAGATATTCCTATATTAAATTCTTGCATATTAGTTATAATAGAAATTGAAATAGGTCTATTATAAACACCATAAAGTAATGCTGACATTGTATACTCTCCAATTGTACGAATAAATACCAGTATAGCTCCTGAAATTATTCCTGGCATCATATTTGGAATTATTACATTATAAAATGTTTTTAACTTTCCAGCACCTAAACTCCTTGATGATTCTTCTAATCCTAAGTTTATTGATTTCATAGCAACCTCATTAGATGAAAATAATAGAGGTAGTGCATAAATTGTATATGCTATAGGTAAAATATAAAATCCACCTATTAATGATTTATTAAATGCAAATATACTTTTTTGATTAAATGTATTAATAAGATTTACTGCAATTGCACTTGCTGGCATACTCCAAGGTAGCATTATAATAAATTTAGCTAATCTATTATGTATATTATTGTTTTTAGTTACCACGTATGCTACTGGTACTGTAATTATTAATCCTGCTATAACTGCCATTAAAGACATTTTCAAACTATTTAACATAGGCTTAAGTACACGTGATTTTTCAAAAATCATCTGATAGTTTTCCAAAACCTTATTATTCCAACATTTTTATTAATTTATTTTTAGTTTATATAAGTTATATATTTTTTTAAATTTAAAATATTTATTTGGTAATATATCATCTTTATGAACCTAGCTAAATATAAAGTTTTGTATAGTATAACTAATTACAGTTAAATAAATATATAAAACTTGTTGCAAACTAAAATAAAGTCTACTACTATCTAATAATATATAAATTAAATATTAATGTAATAGAGGCGCAATTAAAAAGAGTAGTATTTTGGAGATAGACAAATCTGTGAAAACTTATGAAAGGGTTAATTGCCGAAGCAAATACATGTCAAAGTATTTAGCTGGTACTTAATTTAATAAATTAAGTACTCTCACTTTTTTAAGTGGTGGAGCTATTATAATTTAAACCTAGGATTTTAAAAGTCTTTCAGGTCTTTTTATTAAACCTCTATTTACATTATAAAAAATAGGGGGTATTTTTATGTCGCAATTTATTAATGCTTTAAATGATTTTATCTGGGGTCCTCCTCTGATAATATTAATGTTAGGCACAGGTTTATATTTTACAATTGGTTCAAAGTTTTTTCAAATTAGGTATTTTAACTATATTATGAAGCAAACTTTAGGTAAAATATTTAAAAAACAAGATGAAAATAATGCAGAAGGTGTACTTAGTCCACTTGAAGCAGTATCTACTGCAATAGGTGGTTCTGTTGGTTTTGGTAATATTGCTGGTGTTGCAACAGCTATAGCAATGGGAGGTCCTGGTGCTACTTTATGGATGTGGATTACTGCTTTTTTAGGTATGATTTTAAAACAAGTTGAAGTAACTTTAGCTGTTTACTATAGAAAAAAAGATGAAAATGGAGATCCTTATGGTGGTCCTACTTATTATATGGAAAGAGGTTTAGGAGAAGAAAGAAATTTTAAATATTGGAAAGTACTTGCAACAGTATTTGGTTTTGGAATATTCTCTACTTTCTTTATAACTGCAAGTAACTATACTATTTCAGAAGTTGTAGCTTCTACATTTAACATTAATCAAATGGTGGCTAGTTTATTAATTGTTATATGTACATACCTAATGATTTGGAAAGGTATGAAATACTTAGGAAAAATATTTACTAAACTTATTCCAATAATGAGCATAAGTTATCTAGTTTTTGGATTAGTAATAATATTTATAAATTATAAAAATATACCACAAAGCTTTATGCTAATATTTAAAGGAGCTTTTACTGGAACTGCTGCTGTTGGTGGATTTGTTGGTGCAACTATTTCCAAGGTAATATCTACAGGTATGGCAAGAAGTGTATACTCTAATGAAGCTGGTTGGGGAACTTCTCCAATGGTTCATGCTTCAAGTCAAACAGTTCATCCTGTTGAGCAAGGTCTATGGGGTTCTTTTGAAGTATTTGTTGATACTTTTATAGTATGTACTATCACTTCTTTAGTTGTAATTGTTACTGGTGAATGGTCTAGTGGTGTTGAAAGTGCTACTTTAACACTTAATGCATTTTCTACAGGCTTAGGTGTATTTGGTACTTACTTCTTAACTATAACTATGTTAGTATTTGGTCTTACAACTTCATCTGGATGGTATGTATATTATGAAGTTGTATTAAGACATTTATGTAATAAAAATATAAAATTAAAAAATACAGTACTTAAAATATTTAAATACTTCTATCCTCTACCTGGGCTTTTAATGACTTCATATATCCTTTATGTTGGAGATATAAGTATATGGACATTTGTTGATATAACAAGTGGTATACCAACTTTTGTAAATGTATTGGTTTTATTAGTGTTATCTAAGCAATATTTTGTACTGTTAAAAGATTACAAAGCAAGATATTTAGGTGTAGGTAAAGTAGATAAAAATACAAAGTTATTTTATGAGGATATAAAAGGAGAGAAAAATGACGCATATTTATTATAATGGAAAAGTATTCACAGGAGATGAAAATCTTCAACAAGCATTTGTAGTTGAAAATAAGAAATTTATATATGTAGGAAATAATGAAGAAGCTCTTAAATATAAAGATGAAAACTCTAAATTAATAGACTTAGATGAAAAGTTTGTATGCCCTGGATTTAATGATTCTCACATGCATGTTTTAGGTTATGGATATTCTTTAAAAATGATAAATTTATCTAGAAAAACTTCTTCTTTAGAAAAAATGAAAAATGCAATAAAAGAATATATAAACTCTAATAAATTAAGAGAAAATGAGTGGATATGTGGTAGAGGTTGGAACCACGACTACTTTAATGATGTCAATAGATTTCCAACTAAAGATGACTTAGATGAAATTTCAACAGAATATCCAATATGTATAATAAGAGCTTGCGGTCATGTTTGTGTTGTAAACTCAAAAGCACTAGAATTAGCTGGTATAAATAAAAATACCTTACAAATTGAAGGTGGCCAATTTGATATAGATGAAAATAATGAGCCTAATGGTATATTTAGAGAAAATGCTCTTAATTTAATCTATAATAAAATACCAACTCCAGATAAAGAAGATATAAAAAATATGATATTAAAAGCCTGTGAAAGCCTAAACTCTTATGGAGTTACTTCTGCTCAAACTGATGACTTTATAGTATTTCCTGGAGTTGACTATGAAGTAATAATAAATGCATACAAAGAACTTGCAAACGAAGGAAATCTTACTGTAAAAATATATGAACAAGCACAACTTGCACAAAAAGAGGAATTAGAAAGCTTTTTATCTAAAGGATACACTACAGGTGTTGGTGATGATTATTTTAAAATAGGGCCACTTAAATTATTAGGTGATGGATCATTAGGAGCTAGAACTGCTTATTTAAATGAACCTTATTCTGATGATAATAGTACTTTTGGAATATGTACTTATACTCAAGAACAATTTGATGAAATGGTTGAAATTGCTCACAAAAACAATATGCAGGTAGCTATACATGCCATAGGAGATAAGGCTATGGATATGGTTGTTAACTCTATAGAAAAAGCTTTAGATAAATATCTAAGAGATAATCATAGACATGGTGTTGTTCATTGTCAGTTAACAACTAGTAACTTACTAAATAGATTTAGAGATTTAAATCTTCATGCTTATGTTCAATCTATATTTTTAGATTATGATATTAATATAGTTGAGGATAGAATTGGAGTTGATAGAGCTAAAACTAGCTATAACTTTAATACTTTATTTAATGAAACTACTATGAGTAATGGGTCTGACTGCCCTGTTGAGTTACCTAATGTACTTAATGGAATTTACTGTGCTGTTACTAGAAAGACTTTAGATGGCAAGGGTCCATTTTTACCTAATCAAGCACTTAGTGTTAAAGATGCAATACTTTCTTTCACAAGAAATGGTGCTTATGCTTCTTTTGAGGAAGATATAAAGGGTGATATAGCTGTTGGTAAGGCTGCTGATTTTGTATTGTTAAGTGATAATCTTTTAGATATCGATGTTGATAAAATAAAAGATGTTAAGGTTTTAAATACTTTCTTAGATGGAAGATGTGTTTATAGTTTAAGTTAACAAAAATTCGCTTTGCTTGAGCGACGTGTCGGCGAAGCATTTCATTTCGCCAACGATATATCCTCGTGGCTACTTTGAGCAACGTGTTGGCGAAGCATTTTGGATACATCTGTTGCTCAAAATACCATGTTTAAGTTTTGACAGGGTATTTTTGATTTATTTAATAGCACTTTTTGCAATCTTTCAGTTACTTTTAACCATTTATTTGTTATTTAATGTTCTCTATAATTAAATTATAGTAATTGATAATTAATAAAAGTAGTTGAAAGGTGATATATATGATTAAAGAGATAAATGATACTATAGATTTTATTATGAAAAATGATCCAGCTTCAAAAAGTAAACTTGAGGTACTTCTTTTATATCCTGGATTACATGCAGTGATTGGTCATAAAATTTCTAATTTTTTATATAGGAAAGATCTATTTTTTAGTGCTAGATTAATATCTCAGATGTTTAGATTTTTCACTAATATAGAAATCCATCCTGGTGCTCAAATAAATGGAACTTTATTTATAGACCATGGTGCAGGTATAGTTATTGGTGAAACTGCTATTATAGGAAATGAGGTTACTATTTATCATGGAGTTACTTTGGGTGGTACTTGTAAAGAAACTGGTAAGAGACATCCTACTATTGGGGATGGTGTTGTAATTGGTGCTGGTGCTAAGTTATTAGGATCTATAGAAATTGGAAATAATGTTAAAATCGGTGCTAATTCCGTAGTTTTAAAAAGTATTCCTGATGGATGCACTGTTGTTGGTACTGAAGGTAGAATAGTTAAGAGACCTAATAGCAAAAGTATATTATCTGATTGTTAGATAGTATTAAAAGTATTTAAGGTTAATAAATAGGTAAATAGTGTTATTTAATATTACTGGAATTTTTAGGTTCCAGTAATATTTTTGTATATTCATTATTTTTGTATAGTCTATCATTTATGTCCTCCATATTAAGTGTTATGTTTTCATCTAAATATTATAACATTTAATATTTTATTTTCTAAGATAAACTTTATAAGTTATAAATAAGTATATTAACATTATAATGTAAAAATAAATTTACTTATTACAAAAAAGGTTGCCTTTACTAGCAACCTTTTTAATGTAATTCTAATTTTATTTCAATTATTTCTTCTTCTGTAAGTTCTGTTAATTCAACTATCATCTGTACTGAAAAGTTATTTTGTAATAATTTTCTAGCCATTTCTATTTTTTCTTGTTTTATTCCTTGTCTAATCCCTGTATTAATCAAATTGGCTTTTTCATGTAGGGCTCTTTCTCTCTCAAAATATAATTCTTGAGTTACTGGGTCACTACTTAAATATTCTAGCTTTTCTTCTGCCTTTTTTATATCTTTATCCATATTTATAAGCACCTCCAATTCCTCTTGTGATATATCGTTTCTTAAAAACATCATCCATCTCTGTAATTTATCTTCTTCTAGATTTTTATTTTCAATCTTTTTGAACTTAGGCATTTCTATAAAATGAAGTTCTAATATATCTGTTAATTTATATTCTGTATTATCATTTTCTCTTAGTGTAAATGTTGTATGATATTTTTCTAGCTCTATATAATTAAAATCTAATATATTTATAGTGATTACTTTATTTAAATTACTATAATCCTCGCCTTTAACAATACTTCTACTATAAATTCTAGACCAATAAAATAAAGTTCTCTTATCCATGTTATCTTGATTTGTTAGCTGTACTTCTATATTTATATTAGTTCCATCTGAAGTTTTTGCTAGTACATCTATTATTCCTTTTTTATCTTGTATATTATCTGTAGTTAGCTCTTTTTCATTTATTATTTCTAATTCTACTAATTCTTGAGTTTTATCTTTATTTAAAACTGCATTTAAGAAAGATTTTAAGTTATCTATATTTTCAGTTTCTCCAAATAATTTTTTGAAAATAAAGTCATTCAGCGGTCTCAATCTTTGCATTATATTCCCTCTCTTTGAGTTTATTTATTATGATACAAATAATTATATCCTATCTTAAATTTATTAACAATTCACTATTTAAATATAATTACAATACCTTGTAGAACTAATTTATATATAGTATATCTTTAATGCTAACTTTATTTTTATTTAACTTTATATCACCATTATCTAATACTTTAACAAAATCACTACCTATATAAAATCCATCATTTTCTTTTCTAAGATTTATATTTTTATCCTTACTAATCTTTTTAAGTATCTTATAAACATCTATTTCTCTTCTACTACTTAAATAAAGCTCATGCATTGTAGTAGCTGTTTTTAACAAATATAAGGTTGTATAATTTAAAGTTCTTATACCATACTCAACTCTATGAATAGGTCCTACCTTTTTTAATTCATCAAGTTCAAATCTTAAATAAATATCATTTTCTTTACCATGAGTGCACTTAAGTTCTTTACAATCTATTCTTTTATACTCATAATAATCTTTAATTTTTGCATAATACTCTATGCCAAAGTCATTATTAAACTTATTACTTGAATCTGATTTATCCATAGGTTGATAAAAGGCCAAATACTCAACTCCAATATTTAGCTTCGATAATGATTTTTTAGGTATATGATAAAATCTATTTTCTTTATAAACATCAAAGTGATTTTTATCTTTTGTATTAACTATCATTACATTTTTATTCTTAAACTTATAATAATCATCTTCTTCATCAAATACAGGGTTGTTATTTATAGCTTCCATATATGATTCATTTATGATATCACATAAATGCTTTTTCATAAGTGAAGTTGATCCTGGAAGCATAGGAAGTGCTCCTATGTTAACTTTCTCTATACTTTTGTAATATTTATTCTCCTCAAATGTTTTTTCATCACTACAAGGAAACATTACATAAGCTCCAACTGATTCATATTTAAAACTATTATTTATGCTACTTTTGCTTACTATAGAGTCTCTATATCTATGCATAATATTTATATCATCTTCCATAGGGCATATATTTCCACTTTTATCAACATAGATTCTATACTTAGCATCAAATATATATACCCTGTCGGTTTTCCCGACACCCCTTAAACAAAGTACTGTATCTGGTCTTTGGTTTGTTGTAGGTAGTTTATTGTATTGTTTATTATAAAATAGCTCTAACCTTTTCCCTTTATCATTTTCATAAATACATTTAGCTTCTTTATTTTGCATAAGAGATAATGTTAATCCATTAGAAGTTGATTGTATTATCGAATTTTCCTTAGTTTCATAACCTAATTCTTTTATAATGCTGTGTATTTTTATATAGCACCATATTTCATATAAGTTCCAAAGCTTTTTATTACTAATATCATAAAGCCCACTACTTATATCTAATGCTTTTGATAATAGATTATAATAGTAATAACATTCCTTATAGCCACTAGCCATTTTAAATACTAAGGATATAGATTTATTATTGTTTATATCACTAATATTTCTAAAGAATGTATTAAGGTGATGTGTAAGTCTTTTTTCGTATACTTCTAATTGAGTGTAATACTTATTATTTTCACCTTGTTGAATTTTCACATTAGACTTAACATTTTTTATTTTGTCTAAGATTCTTTTTATAATAAATTTTACATATTGATTTTCAAGTATATCTAATGTTGTATTTTTTCTTACTTCAACAACATTGTTTGAATTATGTTTTTTTCTTAAATGTTTTATAGTTTCCTTTGTAGATATAACTTTAGACTTATGTTTATTTTTTAAGTTGTATTCTGTAACAACACTATGCTTTGGAAATCTTTCTATTCTTTTTATAGCTCTTTCTAGCTTTTCATAAATATTATTTAAGATAACTATAAATTCAAGTCCAGTTTGACTTTTATTATCACATATATTTACACTTGAAAAAGTCTTATTTAGAAAATCAAATACTAATGAAGTTATCTCTTCATTTATATCCTTTAAGATTTCATTATAGTCATCCATATAATCAAGCTTAGATGGAAAGACTTGTATTGTTAAATCTAATACTTTACTATTATTTTTAATAATTTTAAAAGTAGAATAACCTATATCTCCATTAAACTTAAAAGATCCAAAGGTATTTCTACCTCTAGTTATTATGTTATCTCTTATTTCTTTATGGTCATGGTAAATTTCAAACTTGTCATTAGTGTTATTTTCTAAATACAAATTATAGATTCCATCTTCAAAAAAGCTTGGATACATAGTATTAGTGTTGTTTATTTCTAATTCTTTAAAGCTATTTATAGTTTCTGTAGTGTAGTTATAAGTTGTATCTACTCCCAAATGTGCCATTATATTTTTATTATTATTGGTGGCTTTAAATTTCTTATTTTCACTGCTTCCAGATATGTATAATGTAAAATCATCTGTAGACAATTTTAATATATCACTACTAGTACCAGTAACTAACATACCCATCATTTTGATACCCTTTTAGCATATATATAATTTTCTTTGCACTGTTTTTATATTTTACAGTTGTAGTTTCTAAGTGATTTTCTGCTTCTTCTACAGTTTCTATATCATTAGTTTCAAATATAAAGTTAAGTAAGTCTATTAAAACTTGATATACACTTTGCTCACTTCCATTTATAGCAGGAAGTATTTTTTGCATTATTTGATAGTCAAATGCAGTGTCTTCATCTAATAAGTTAGCTTTTTTATTTTCTACCAGGTAAAATAATATTTCATCTCTTACTCTGTAGGCAAATTGCTTTTGTGACTTTTTAAGTATTTCATTTATTTCTATTATTTTTTTATTTACTTCTTTTGCATATTCTCTGTATTCCTCTTCTATATCCATAGTTTTTAAGTATGTGGTTTTTAAGAAGTCGTTAGATACATTTAAACTTTCTACTCCTTCATTAGTTTCAAAGAATAGGTTGTCTAAGTCTACATCTGAAAACTCTATTGTATTTGCTCTATCTAATACTTTTCTACTAAATTGGAATGTTGTATCATCCATGTTTACTGTTCCTATTAGATATAGGTTATCTGGTATATGTAGGCTTATATTTTCGTTGTCTTCTTGGTACTCTACTATGTTGTCAGTTATTATGTCTTTTCCTACTTTTTTACGGCTTTCTATTATGCTTAGATAGTCACTTAGGTAGTATTCTACTCTTGCTAGGTTCATTTCATCTAGGCATATGAAGTATATTTTATTTTTGTTTTCTTTAGCTTTTAATATTGTTTTTGTTAATTGACCTTTTATAAATTTGTCATCTAGGTTTTTATAGCCTAAAATCTCAGTTGCATCGTTCCAGTCAGGCCTTACACTGATTAGAGTATAGTCTGCTCCTATACTATCTGCAAGTAGTCTTATTATTTTTGATTTTCCTGTTCCACTTATTCCTGCTAGTATTGTAAATGGTTTTGTTTTTAAGGATAGGTACAGATTTGATAGTTGGTTATATGTATAGTTATAACCTTGCTTTTTTATGTAGTTTTCAACTTTGTTTATAATATCTGCTGGTATTATTTCTTCTATTAGTTCCATATACTTATTATCATCTTCATTTATACTATTATTTCTTTTAAAGTATCTATTTTCTAGGCTTTGTATTGCATCTTTGAATTCTTGTATGAATTCTTTTTTATGTATATAAGGTTCTAATATTCCCGATATACAGAATAAATCATTTTCTTTATAGAAGTATTTTGATGTTTTATCTGCTAGGTATTTTATAGGGTTATCTTTTGCTAGCTTTATATATTCTTTTTTGCCCCAATTTTCATAGCCTAATGTATTCTTTTGATTTTGTAGATCTTTTGAATTTTCATTTTTACTATAAAATTCTTTGAATGAGTTATATATATCATCTTCATTTATTTTTAGTTTTATATTTCCATTGTTGTAAAATGCCCATAGCAAAGGTATTTTATAGCTTTTACTCATACTAGTTGATTTTATTGTATTTATAAAGTCTATTACGTTTTTATGCAGTTCTAAGTTTTTATGAGTGTTTTCTTTTATATAAAATGTATTTAACTCATTTGCTTTGTATATGTCTATGTATTCATCAGTATCTATTTCTTCTTCATTTTCAATTAAGTTATATGTATATGAAAATTTATTTTTAAGATATTCTTTAAGTTGTGAATTTCCATCATATCTTATTTGTATTGTTTGACTTGTTATACCTTTTCTATCTACATTTCTTATACTACATTCACATTCATAGTCATCAAATATTAATTTGATTTCTTTACTTTTTCCCAATTCTACTGTATTTCCATGTATGTTATTTAAAAATTTAGGTATGTATTCTGTTGGAATATGTATTCCATATTTGAATAGTGATTTATCTATATATTTTCTACCAATAAAATTTGGTTTTTCTATAGTTTCCCAACTTTTTCCCATTATGACTCTCCTTAAAGTTTGTTTTATATGTTTAATTATATCAAAAACTACCTTTATTTATCATAAAGGTAGTTTTGTTTTTATATTTTAATTATATATCTTTAGCTAAGTTAAGTTTTATAGCGTTTTCTATTTCTTCTATTATTTCTTCTCTAATTCTTGCACAGCTTCCTTGAACTTGGTACATTCCTTGTTTAAATTTTACAACTGGTTTGTCAAATATTTTTTCTATTTGTAAATCTGCTACTAAGTAATCTTCTTCTATGTCTATGTATGATTCACTTACTACTGTTCCCTTAGCTATTATTCCTTTTTCTTCTATGCTATTTCCTCCTAAGTGTATATAAAATTTATCTCCTAGTTTTACACTTTTAGTACATTTCCATGGTTCTATATGCCCCTCACTTTTTACATTGTCAAAGAAGTTCCATTTATCGTTGTTGCATATGAATATGTATGTGTTATCTTTCATTTAATATCTTTCCCTTATTTTTTAGTTTACAATTATTAAAATATCTAACTTAGATATATCATTCCTTTTTAGCAAGTAGTTTATTTTATCCTAAGTCTAATTCTAATCCTTTTTCGCTTAGACACCAATCTTTTACTTCATATTCATCGTATAGGCTACTTGCATCAGTTTTAGCATATAATCTTACTTTATAGTGTTTATTTTTATTATAAAACTTCTTACTATACTCTAAGTCTGCCATACATAAATATGCTTTATCATTTTTGTAATCTATTGTATTAGCTATTTCTCCCTTATCTGTTACAAGTCCTAAATTTACAAATAGTCTCATTTCATTATCTATTACTCTATACCATCTCATATATCTTTTTGCTTGTGCTATTTCTTCTTTTTTTAATCCTCTTTGTAATATATTCATATTTCTCTCCCTAATATTTATTATTTACTACTATTGCCTATCGCTTTAAATCCAGTTTCTATTTCTATAATATTATCATATATAAATTCACTCCATATAGGCTTTTTATTATTTCTATAAAAAATTCTTACATTAGTATCACTTATATCTTTTAATAGCTTTTTTACCCACTCCCCTCCACAATCTCTACACATATATAGTACATTATTTTCTCTATCTAAGTGATTACTGTATATGTAATTTGACTCTGGTTTATTATTCATTCCTTCATTTACAAATAATAACGTTTCATTATTTACTTTTACTTTCCATTGTATATTTCCACGTTTTACTCCTAATTCTGATCTTGTATATTTACCTTTTAACATTTCTTCCCTCCTGATTTCTGCTATATCTATATACATGATTAAACTCTTATCTCTATTTTTATTTACTCATTTATATATCCCGGTCCATAAAATCCTAAATCAATCTTTCTAATTAATTCTTTATTAACTCCAAAATGTTGTGCAATCTTTTGGTAACTTTCCCCACTTTTCTTTCTTTGTTGTACAGTTAACCTTGATATAACTTTTTTGCCATTATTATTTTTTACATTCTTTACTTTTATTACCTTAACAGAATTTCCTCTACTCTTTCTTTTTTTGTCCTGTTTATTTTTATCTATCTTATAAGTTTTTTCTATTCTTTTCTTGTTCTTTCTGCTAATGCTCTATTTTCTTCTGTATCAAATTCATTACTTAATTCAAATTGATTACATTGTTTCCAATAATCATATCCTATTTCGCTCATTAAAACATGCTTTACATCGCATGATTTATCCATATTATAATTTATACAATTACTACATGATATTCTTTTTAGTCCTGGTATTTTTTCTATTATAAATGATGTTCCTAAACTTCCTTTTTTAGGCTTTCTTCCTCCAATTGACATTGCTAACTCTCCCTATCTATATAACTTAATCATATCTTCTAAACTTTTTCTTACATCCTCTCTAAGTTCAGGAGGACTTATAACATTAGCATCTGCTCCCAACTGTAAAACCCACTTAGTAAGACCTGTTCCATACTGTGCATTAAAACTTGCTTGGAAAGTGTCATCATCTATCTTATGTAACTTAACATCATCACCTAGTTCATCTATAACTAAATTAAGTAAGTTCTTATTAATTCTTAAAACTACTTCACAGTCATTTCCTGAAAACATTTTAAAGTTTTTCTTAGCATATATAGCTGCATTAAACTTTCCATCTTCATATCCTTTAATTTCTTTTAATGATCTTCCATCTTCGTCTAGTACAATTACATCTTTCATTCTATCAACTCGGTAATTTGTTAAGTCATTATATTTATTGTGAATTGTAACTAAATAGTAATGGTCTTCTTTTAATATAAGTCCTATTGGTGTTACTGTGTATTGTTTTCTATCTTCGCTATCTTTATATGTTCTATATACTAATTCTTTTTTATAATTATAATCACAATAGTTAAATGTAATTTTTTTTCCTCTACTTATAGCTGCGTCTATACTATTTATATTATTTAGAATTCCTTCATTTCTAGATTTAGCTCTATCAGGTATAGATACTTGCTTGTAGAAATCATATCCTGCATATTCATTTTGAAACTTACATAGTTTTCCAATTAATTCTGCAGTTTTTTTCTTAGTCATAAATCTATTTGCTGATAGAGAATCAACTAGTATTCTTAATTCATAACGCTCTATGTCTTTAGTTACTAGTGCGTATCCAATTTTATTATCTTTATATGTAGTAATTTCAAATCCCAATTCTTTTAAATCATCAACATATTGATATATAGTTCTTCTGTCAAGATCTTGTTGTAGTTCTATATTCATTCTTTCATATATTTCAGTTTTCATTTTTTCATTTATTTCTTTTACAGATAATATCACATGATTTAACTTTGTTTTTTTTACTTCTTTTGATATTTCTTCGTGTGGATTTATATTTGAATATTTCTTTAGAACCTCTAAAAATATATAAAATTTAATATTATTATTAACTTCGTTGCTTTTCATCTCTTGTTGTCGCTCCTTAAATATTTACGTTACTATTTTAATAATTTTCTGAATTTTTCACAATATGTAGTCTGTACATATTTATGTATACGTAGATTTTTGGGTAAACTTTACATAAAAATTAATTTTAATAAAATAAAAGCCGTTAGTTTAATAACCAACGGTTTTTATTACTATATTTCGTCTAAATATACACTGTCGATTTTCTCGACACCTATTTTAATCTAAGCTTCATCTTCAATATCTTGTAATCTGTCGTATATTTCTATACATCTATATTTTGCATAGTATAAATGTCCAACATAATTTAAAAATTCTTCTTTACTTTTATTTTTATAATCCTCCTCTATATCATCTATTCTAAAGTCAATTTCTTCTTCAAATATTCCTCCACAGGGACCACAACCATCAATAATACTTCTGTATACTGTTGCTACTTCATATAATTCAAGTTCTAAATCATTATCATTTGGGTCAATTGCTTTTATTGTAAGTTTCTCTTCATTAATAGATACTTCTCTCATTATGCTAATTCCAATTTCGCTTACTATTTCTTCAAATTCATGTATAAGTTCTACTGCTTCATTGGCTAGTTTTAGTCTACTTTCTATATACTCAAGTTCTTGTATAGAGTCCTTAATTTGATTATTCATTATGTTTTCTCCTTTATTAATCTTTATATATTATCGCTTATTACATCCTTACTCGATACAATAAATCCTTTTTCTACTAATATGTTTCTATCATTGTCTGATGCTGGTAAGAATCCTTTCATTAACAATTCTTTTATATAAAGTTTATTGTATACAAACGGAAATACTAGTGTAGATATTCCAGATGTTATAATTGCACATACTAGCATTATACCTGCATATTTCCAGTCTCCTCTTAGTGCTGGCACAAATGCTCCAAAGAAAAATGTTGTGAAGCTAAATCCGATTTTTGCTTCTTTTACCATACCGATGTCGTTTTTTAATCTTACTATCATTTTTTCACTCCTTATGTTTTTCTTATGAGATTATTATATAAAAATTTTAAATATTAAAAATATAGTACCTATGCATAAATATGTATATGCACTAAAAAAGACCTTTAAGTATTTCTTAAAGATCTTTTAATCCGTTCCATATAAATTTATAAATAAAGTCCTCTAGTAATCTAAATTACTAAAATTCCTTTTTATACTTTTTATCTTCAATTTCTCTATATTCTTTCATCTTATTTTTAAATAATTGTGAGTTTGTTGGTGGTGTATAAGTAATAGCATTCGCACCAGCTTCAATTGTTTCTAAAATTGATTCCTCCGTTGGTCCTCCTGTTGCAATTATAGGAATAAGGGGAAACTTTTCTCTAATTTTACGAACAATATTTGCTGTATTAGCTCCCCCACTTACATTTAATATGTCTGCGCCTGCATCAATCTTACTTTGTACATCTGTTAACTCTGATACTATTGTTACAACAACTGGAATATCTATTGATTCTTTTACATATCTAATAGTTTCATCAGGTGCCGGTGAGTTTAGTATTGCACCTATTGCCCCTTGAAACTCTGCATGTAAAGCTATGTTTGCAGACCTTGTTCCATGTGTTAATCCTCCACCAACACCACATAAAACAGGTATATCTGAAACTGATAATATAGCTTGAGTAATTGTTGGCTGAGGTGTAAATGGATATACTGCTATTACAGCATCAGCGTTAGTATTTTTTATTATTGCAACATCAGTAGTAAAAATGAATGATTTAAGTCTTTTTCCAAAAATTCTTATTCCTGATGCTTTAGATATTATACTTGGAATTGATACATAATTATTTCTTAAGTTTGATGTTAATTCAGGTACATACTTAGATTTATTATTTTCAATCATCTTGCCTTTCTTTTCTCCTTTTCATAAGTCTATAATAAAATCCTTAATAAGTTCTCTATCTATTATACCCTAAAATAAATATATGCCTATGACTTATAATGCCTTTTCTGCTTTTACTGCTATACTTGCAGGTAATTTATTTCTTAATTTCCATACTATACTTATTGGTTTGCTTCCACTATGACTTACAATATCAGCCGCTCCTAAGTAAGTATATGGAGAGGTTACTCCATCTTCACTTTTATTTTCCCTAACAAACAACAATATATTATTACCACTATCTCTATGATTTACACACCTTTTACCCGTTGGTGAATCTATACTTGTCCTACTTTGACTTTGCCAATTAAATAATTCATCACTTATAGCGTAGTCTTCATACATAGTTGAAGGAGAAAAATGCTTTTCAACTTTGTTTAAGGTTATTAAAAATACATCAGTTTTCTTATCTTCAACTTCTAGCCATACTATAAATTTTAAAATACCTCTAATTTAACTTATTATCTTTTTAGTTTTATTATTTTTATGCTAACCATGGATAAAATATCTAAAGCTCTAGAAGTATCTCCTAACTACCTAATACTTGGTACAGATATTGAAAATACTTCTTCTCCCGCTTAGTTTTACGAAAGGATATTTTATTGACCGTTAAGGAACATATGTTTACTTTTTATATTTTTGTGTTATAATTAACTTATCATATTATTTATTCAAAAGGGGAATAGCATGGTTAACTTATCAGAAAAACAAAAGATTATACTTAATTTATTAAAATCAGAATCGTCAGAAAAAGGATACGTACCTAGCGTTCGAGAAATTTGCGAACATGTAGGATTAAAATCAACTTCAACAGTTCACTCTCATTTAAACAAACTTGAACGATTAGGATATATAAAAAGATGTCCTACTAAACCTAGGGCAATCACAATATTACATAATAACTTCCAAATTAATAACACTGAGTTTTTTTATCTACCACTTATAAAAGATCCTACTTTTAAAAACTTATTAGATAATTGTAATGTTATTGAAAATATACCTGTATCATCTTCATTTACTACCGGTAAACATAACTTCTTATATAAAAACAAAGGGAATAAATTAAATAATTTAGGAATATATGATGGTGACTATATAATAGTTGATAATAACTATAAATTTGAAGATTCATGCTTGTACTTAATTAGCTTATATAATGAATTTTCATGTATCAGAAAAATTGTAAAAGATAATGACGATTATAAACTTTATACAGGCGATGATTGTATCTCTATATCTAGCAATAATTTTGAAATAATAGGTAAAGTTATAGGACTATTAAAAAGCTTTAAAAGTAAAAAATAATCGACAAGCTTCATTTATACATATTAAAACTTCTATAATAATTATGTCGGTATATACAATAGCATTAATTATATACATATTATTATTTAGATAATTTATATAACATTTAAAATTAAATCATTGTAGTAAGTTTTTAAGTCTAGCATCACAGGTTGTAGCGCTTTTTGCTACAATCTATGATGTCAGACTGACCCTAAAGCTTTGACCCTAGAATATAAATAAATAGAGTTAAGGTAGGAGTATTTTTTACCCATACTTCAACTTTCAATGTATAAAATTAATCTGCTATAATTAATTGAGTAAATACTTTTTCATCTCTTAAATCAAAAAGATAACTATCTTTTGCATTTGTATCATCATCTACTCTATGTTCATAAGTATGAAGATAAACCTCTTCATTTTTTATTTTTTCAGCCATATCACTAAATTTAGATACCCATACCCCTTCTAATGAGTCAATTGTTATTTTCTTATAACTTAATTGTTTCCAATTTACATACCAATATATGTCACAATCTGGATATAGTTTACAATATCTTTCATAGTCTTTTTTATTAAATGTTACTGTAAACCTAGGATCATATTTTTCATCTTTGCTTTTTGCATAAAAAAATGGAGTATTTTGAGTTTTTAAATCTGCATACTTATTATTCAAAAACTCTATTTCTAACTTTTCTCCTTCTTTACACCATTTTTGCTTATCTTCTGTATTATATATACTATCATTTCGTTTAACTACTTTTACATTTCTTGCATACTTTTTACCATATTTACTTTCAACTACTTCAAATGAAACTGTATCATCCTTTTTTCCATTAAAGTATTTAGGATAAAAACGTAAATCACCTATTTTATTATTTTCAGTTTTAATATATCCATAGTTTTTTTCACGATTAATATACGAAACTCTTCCTTCCATGATTTCTCCCCTTAATTTTATATTTTATATAAAGATATACTTTAAATATCCGTATACTTTATTATAGCATTGTTTATTCTTTCCATGTTATATATAATTATATTAGAAAGGGAGTGATAAAGTGGCATACTTGTCATTTATGACGGACGAGCATCTCTTTAACTGTATAAAATACTTATATGATAAATACGAAGATGCAAAATCAGAATTTACTATTGAGAAGTTTTATTCAAATCAAATTGACCCAATAAAATTATTATTCGATATTAAACTATTCGGAGTAACTGAAGAGCAAAAAATAATACAAGAAATTAATAGACAAATTGATAAATCAATATCTAATCACATAGGAACATTTCATGAATTACTTGCTGGAGGAATAAAAGGATATACAGCTAGACCTGTTGGTGATGGATATGATATTACTGATGAACAATGTGAGTATCTATTCGCAGATTTAAAAAATAAACATAATACTGTAACTGGTACTCACTTATACAATTTGTACGTTAAAATTGAATCTTTTATATCTGATAAAGATAATGCAAAATCGTACTATGTTCAAGTAATTACAAGCAATGGTAAAACAAAGGATGATACAGAAAACTGGAAATTAAGTATGAAAAAAGATCCTTTAACAAATAAAAAATTCCTTGATGAAAACGGAAAAAATATTTCTAAAGTTGTAAAAGACAATCCTAATGTATATTTAGTTTCTATAGATAGATTTTATGAGATATTAACTGGTGATAAAAATGCATTTGCAGATTTATGTTCTATTTTACCAAAAGCTATCGATGATTACTTATCTAAAAATTCAATAAGTCCTTCTTCTGAAAACTCACTTGTACATAATGAATTATTAAAAAAATGTAACGATAATAATTGCTCTTTAATCAACCAATTAATGAATGATACCTTTTCAGAATATTATGGTTTCCCATTAAAAGATAATAAATAAAAATAGGATTTAAATTAAAAATCCTATTTTTATTTCGGTATTATTTAACTTTATATACTATTATTTCATTAACTAAGCCTTATCTTATTTATCAATTTGATAACATTTTACTTTATCAAGATACTTAACTATAGATTTCCCCACTGCTTTACCTAAATTAATAGGAACTGAATAACTTATTTGTCTATATACGCTCATACAAGACCCTTCAAATATCCAGTTATCAGGGAATGTTTGAATCCTTGCATATTCTCTTGTTGTCAATGGCCTAGTTTCATCTGGATGACATATATTCCTTGGGTTAGAAGTGATTGTAGGGCATGGTTTGTCCCAACTTATTCTTCTTCCAGGCATATTATAACGTATATCTTTTACAAAATCTCTAAAATACCCTCCTTGCGGTACTAACTCTAAAACAGATTTTTTCTTTTCTGGATAAGATACACCCTTAGAATCTGGTACATTTTCAAATATATCTTTCAAAACCGGTCTCTTATCTTCATTTGGCTCTGGAAATTCAAATTCATCCAATGATAAATCTGATCTTACTCCAACTATTATAACTCTTTCTCTACTTTGAGCTACATTATAGTCCCATGCATTTAATTTTTTAAATGTTATTTTATATCCTATTTTAGCAAATTTAGCCATCATCATATCTAATGTATTCCCTGTATTATGAATTAAAATATTAATTCTATCTTCTACTAAAAACATTTTAGGCATTAATTCTTCTAAGATTTTAGTATAATAATAAAACTTAGTTCCTATTATATCTTCTAATCCAAACTGTTTACAATTGGCAATAGGTGATTGACATAGATATCTTCCAGTTAATAAATCAACTTCTACATCTTTATCTATATAGTTTCTTATACCTTTTTCTGCAATTTCAACTACATCACCTTGAATTACATTCCACTTTGGTCTATTTGCTACTAGTGTTCTCACTGCATATTTATCTTGTTCAACTAATCCTACATTTTTAAAACCAGCTTCTTCAAGACCTAGTGCTAACCCACCAGCTCCTGCAAATAAGTCTAATACATTATATTGTCTTTTAGATACTACATTGCTTATATCTATATACTTATTTGCTTCATTTTTATCGAATCCTAAATATCCTCTAAATGAATCATTTTTTATCTGCTCTAATATTGTAATACCTTTTTTTTGTTCTTCCATCATATGACTTACTACAGTGTCATTATTTTGTGAGCATTTATTTTCTTTAGAATAATCTTCTATTGCTTTTTCTAACCCATTTATTAAGTCATTAAAAGCAAGTTCTTCTTCTGTAAGAATACTATATAATTCATCTATACTAATATTTATTATATTTTTATCTATTCTATTATTTGTTCTCTGACCTATTACTGTAGCTAAATATATTTTTGAATTAGGATGTTTTTTAGCAATATTTTGTAAATAATTAGCTGTATAAATTTTATTTATATTATTTTCTGTATTATGTTTATTATTTAAAAATATAAATATTGAATTATCCGTACTCTTTACACATAATTTGTTCTCGTATTTTTCTAACCTATAATCCTTTTTAGAGGGACAACCTTTTAAACAACTTAATAACTCTAAATGTAATTTACCTATATTTTGATTAACCGACTTATCTCTTTGTCTAAGAATTTCATCCTCTATGCTTTTTTCCCATGTTTTTTCTAGTAAATATTTATCAAACATCATTTTAACTGGATCAACTTTGTTCTTATAAAATTTCTCTATATCCATTGATGAGTAAGCTTCTTTATATTTATGGCTATAAGAATCTATACATCTCATCATATCTTCATCTGATATATATTTAAAATACTTATTATTCATTACTCAAATTTCTCCCCATATATCTACACTATTACTATTTTGTAATAGCTACCTCACTATATACAATATTTTTATTTTCTATTTCTGTTTCAGTATTATTAAGATAATCTACTATAGCTAATCCAATTGCTTTTCCCAACTTTACAGGTACTGCATTTCCTATTTGTTTATATACTTGACTTACAGAACCTTCAAATTTCCATTCATCAGGGAAGCTTTGAATCCTTGCATATTCTCTAGTAGTAAATGGTCTTGTTTCATCCGGATGGCATCTTTCTGTTTGTTTTTGTGCTGGACTACATGTTAATGTTAAACAAGGCTCATCCCAACTTATCCTTCTTGCCATACCTCTTTTTCCTCCACCACTATAATAACTTTTACCCATGTATTCCTTTGCCACATCTTCAGGTAAGTCTATCCAACATCCACCTGGTGGTACTAAATCTAATACCTTTTTCTTCTTTTCTGGATACTTAGAACCTTCAGATTCTGGTACATCTTTAAGTGCATCTCTTAATGTAGGTATATATCCAAAAGGTTTAGGAAATTTAAACTCTATATTCTTTAAGTCCTTTCTAGTACCGATTATTATTACCCTTTCTCTCTTTTGAGCTACACCATAATCTGTAGCTTTTAAAATTTTATATTCTACATTGTATCCAATTTCAGTAAATACATCTATCATTGTTTTTAATGTTTTTCCTTCATCATGAGATACAAGACCTCTAACATTTTCTGCTAAGAATACTTTAGGCATTAATTCTTCTAAGATTTTAGCATAATAATAGAACATCGTTCCTCTTACATCTTCTAATCCTAACTTCTTACCAGCATAACTAAATGCCTGACATGGATATCCTCCTGATAATAAGTCTACATCTACATCTTTATCTATATAGTTTCTTATACCTTTTTCTGCAATCTCAACTACATCACCTTGAATTACATTCCACTCTGGTCTATTTGTTCTTAGTGTGCTAGCTGCATATTTATCCCATTCAACTAATCCTACATCTTTAAAACCAGCTTCTTCAAGACCTAATGCAAGCCCACCAGCTCCTGCAAATAATTCTACTGCAGTATATTGTCTTCTAGCTAAAACATTTCTTATATCTACATATTTATTTTCTTCAGTATTATTAATTTTTTTGTTATCATTTTTTTTAATTATGTTTTCAGTATCTATTTCTTCTGTAATTAAAACTTCAGATAGACCATTAGTATCTGAATTTTCATCTATATCTATAAAATTTATTTGCTTATAATCAACATCTTCAACTAACATTATTTCATCAAATCCAATATCTAAAACATCACATAACTTTTCTACATTACTCTTCAGAGGACTAAATTTATGAGAAAGTATTTCAGATAACTGATTTTTTGTTATTCCCATTTTGCTAGCTAATTCAGTTTGATTTTTTAATCCTTTTAATTTTATTAGCTCTTTTATTTTATTTTTATCAATGCTTGTCTTTTTCATTTATTCACCTCTTCCAGTTAGGTTTCCCGCAATTAGTTACGAAAATACATTAACTTATCCAAGGTATATATTATCATTATTATGCTTACGATGTAAATAAATATCTTAATTTGTCGCAAAATTAAAATATTTATTATATATTTTTCTATTATACTTTTAAATATATGTTAAAATATATTTTGATTGGGAAATATTTTATAATTTAAAAAGGGGGAATATTTATGGAAATAGTTACAATATTATCTGATAAAAATCATAATTATCCATTTTCAAAAGATATATCTGAACAATACGATGTCATATACCATGGTACAAATAGTAATTTTGCTAAAAGTATTGAAAAATATGGTTGGTATGAAAATTCTCAACCTTATGACTTAAATGATATTACATATCTTTGTGATATCTATAATAATTTTTTTTTCAATGATGAAGATGATGAATGGAAATATAATACTCCTAATCAAGTAGTAAAACTACATGAATACTACTGGACACTTACTTTATTTACATTAAGAAGTTCAGATTCATCTTCTGATTTTAAAAAAGAGAATTGCTTTACTGATGATTATGAAAAAGCTCTAATTTATGCATCTTATTTACATGGGGAAACCCTTGAGTATGTTTTTCTTTTTATAGATGAATTTATTAATGTATTAAATTCTCCTATAAATCCTGATGTATTTAAAGTTATTTGTTCCATTGAAGATAAAGCTAATATCATATTAAATCTCAATAATATAAAAAATAAATATATTAATTTAGTAAGTAACTCTTATCCAGTAATATATGCAATCAAAGGGCGTAATGAGTGGTTTGACTCTGTTAATTTAGACTCACGAGGATTATGTACAAATTTAGATTTAAAAACTACTGCTCATATTTCTCCTGATTCTATTTTAGGTAAAGTAGAGTTTTTAAATGGGGTTAAAAGCCCATGATTTAAAATTAAGATATAAAAAACATCATTAAATTCATAGAATTTAATGATGTTTTTCGTAAATGTAAATAACTTCTTTACCTAATTAAATATAATCTTTAAAAAATCCAATCTCTTTATTATCTAATTTCCCAACTATGCATGATCTATCTAATAATACATTAAACTCTTCACAACTAGTCTCTGGTAATAATACACAACTATGACAAGCTGCTAAATTTTGACTTTTTCTACCTTGTCCTCCGCTATTTATACATACAGGATCATAAGAACACCATCTTGCTCTTTTTATAGCATTTATAAATATTTTAGGTAATATACTAGGCTCACCCTGTTTTACTAATCCACCTAAACTACCTTCTGAATCTCCATCAGCTGTGTAAATAAGTATTCCACTCATAGTATCTGACTCACCTGGTAAATCACAGTATATTCTTTCTTTTAAAGATGTAGCAGAGTATCCACACTCAAAACTTAATTCCCTTATTAGTATATGAGCTAGTGTATGTAGTAATATAAATTTAGGAGTTATTGAACGCTTATTTTCTTCATCTTTGTCTTCGTTATATCTATATTCTAATATCTTAACTTGTGCTTTAATATAATTATTCTTTTCTACCCAATCATTAATCATTTTTGAATTTAATTCAATAAAAATTCCCTCTCCTCTTACTTCGTAAGCTGGATACCATTTATCTTTTTTACTTTTGATATCAATAACTCTAGAGTTTCCATCTGAACTCGCCATACCCATCATGTAGTTATTAGGTGGATTTATTCTTGTAAAACCAATTAAAGCTCTAACTTCCCTTAATCTTTTTACCAGGGTAACACTAGATATCTCTTCTATGTTATACTTTTTGCCATCTATCTTTTCTATTTTAAAATCACGACTATTAAAGCACTCTGATTTTGTATTTTCCATAAGAGCATTATACTCTTCTAATCTATATTTATTTCTATCATTATTATCATCTTCTAAATTATCATATAACTTTCTTCTTATTATACTTGTTATTACATCTAAGCTATCTTCTTTTCTAATCTCCTTAGCTACTTCCTGTATATACATATTTAGAAATATGGTTTTAAATTGTTCAGACATTCCCATATTTTCATGCATAGTTTTAGCATCTAAAAGAGATTTATATTTTTCACTATTTTCTATTAAACTATTTAATTCATCAGAATATGGTGGAATTACTATAGAACTTTCTATCTTAGGAAAATATATATTTGATGCATTTCTTAATACAGCTTGAGGAAAAATTCCACATGATTCTTTAGTCCCTTTCCACTGTAGTTTTCCTTTACATTCAAATTTACTTTTATAGTCTTCATTTTTTATTTTTTCAAAAGCTCCTTTGCTAAACGCACCTGCTAGTGTATTAGACGCTCCACATGAACACTTAACTTTAAAACCTTCTAAACCTAAACTTCCTGAATTAGAAACTATCGTCAATTGAGGATTGTTACAAATTTTACCTTCTTTTCGATGTATCCACTCTACCCAAGGAAAATCATCAATATGTCCTCTTTCACAAGCTACCAATACAGATGACGCTACTAAAGGAATCCTTTTACAATCACAACATACAGGTTTTTTCATAAATTCACTTCCATTTTTAGTAGGTATATACTCTTTCTCCCACTTATCTATAGGCTGAAACTTTTTACATTTAGGGCAAAAATACCAACTTGGAAATCTAACAAATGGTACTCCTGATTTAGAATCTGAACTTTGATGTAATCTAAATCCATCAACTCCTAGTTTTTTCTCAAGCCTTTCATCATGTATTGTATTATAATATATCCACTCTCGTGGTGTAGCTGTCATTAACGGTTGGTCTAAAAAATCAATAATAGCCCCTGGACCATAAGTTGTAATTATTTGAGATAATCTTACTTTATAATTTTTTAGTGGTTCTCGCTTAGTCATTTGTCTCCTCCTCAAATATAAGTAAATCAACACTTCCCTCTTGATCTACATTTCTCATGGATTGTAGTGTCTCTATTGCTGAATCATTATTATTTTTACCAAATGGTTTTATCAAGTTATTTATTTTACTTTTAGAATAATTTAAAAGTTCTTCACTATCATTTGCTTTATTTCTCCATATCCTACATATTGTATTATCTAAGTATGCTTTAATATCTTCAATCTCTTTATCTATTACTTCATTTGATATATTCTCTCTTTGTAATAACTTCTCAACTCTATCTAATATATTGTTATATTGTTTTATTACTCTATCATCTTCTATAGAAAATTCAGATGCACAGTCTTCTGCACCTAATCCTGCAATATGTCTAACTAACGCTATAAAAACAGAATGTAACATTCTATCTCTCGCTGATTCAGCAAATGATGTAACACTTGTAGGTTCTACATGCTTGTAAAATGATTGATGATAGTCATAAAACATTTCGTAATGAGATTTATCCCTAGATCTTGATGGATTATATAACGTAAATACTATACCGGGATTTTCTCTTCCTACTCTACTTGTTGCCTGTATATATTCTGATGTTAATTTAGGCTGTTGTAAAACCATCATTACATTTAACCTTGATACGTCAACTCCTACAGAAATCATATTAGATGCTAATAAAACGTCTATTGGATATATTCTCTTCTCTTTATCACTATCCCAACATTCTATCTCTAAGTCTTTAAGAGTATTATTTATTTCATTTGCAGTTTTTCTACTAGTCAACTCTGCAACTTGACGTATTATTCTAGCTTCATATTTTTTTAATAGTCTTGTGGATACTATGTCTATATTATCTTGTATATCTGCATGTATTAAGCTACTAGTCATACCTAGTTCTTTTAATGTATTAAAATATCCTACTAATGTCCAATACTTACTTTTTACTTTTTCATCTATATCTAGCATCTTTACTCTATTAGTCAATGCCGACATTAATCTAACCTGAGTTGTTGTAAGAGTTTTTCCACTTGGCATTATTCCTGCATATAATCTTCCCGGTTTTACTTTATCTTCTTTTGTAAAGAAAGAATCATCTTCATATAATCCAGATGGTGGGAACTGCTTCACATCTCTTACATATAGTTGATTACATTGTTCTTTTGCTCTTTTTATAGTTGCTGTAGATGCTATTATTTTTGGCTTAATTCCTTTTTCACTACACATTAAATCTATAGCTGTCTCATATTGTCCTACTATACTTCCTAATGGTCCTGAAATTAAATGAAGCTCATCTTGTATTATCAGCTCTGGTGATTTATTTTTATTTCCATTATCTAATGCAAATAATCTAGCAGCTTCTGTTTCCCAAGTTATCATAGCAAATTTATCCACCGTTCCAAATAGTAATGTTGGTGGTTTTTCATATATACATTCATCTACCACTTGAATTGGTAATATATGCTCATCTCCAAATGGACATTCTTCCTCTGTACAAAATATATTTTGTATTTTTGAAGTAAATTCATATCCCCATTCTCCAACTGTAGTAGTTCTTTTTCCTGATTCTATAATTTCTTTTTCAAGTTTTGTTCCACACCACGGACATTTTAAAACTTGAAATACATTATATTTATCTTTTTTATGCTTTAAATCAAAAGATCCTTGAGGTTTCTCTACTAACTTCTCATACATATCTTTTGCTTGTAATTTTTTATTAGGAGTCTGATTTGAACCTATCCAAATACCTATTGTTATTTCTTTTTTACCTAATATATTTTCCATTTCTCTTCTTATAAGTTCACAAGCACATATTAAAATACTTGCACGTATAAATTGTTGGGCAGCTAACAATCTTAATGTATATCTCATTATTACTGTTGTACCATCATCATTTTTATCTCTTATTCTTCGTAAAAATATTGTATATGCTGTTAAACCTAAGTATGCTTCTGTCTTACCGCCTCCTGTAGGAACCCATATCAAATCTACAATATCTCTATCTTCGCACTCATGATTAGTTATAGACTCTAAACACATTAAAATGTACGCTAACTGGAACGGTCTCCATATAGCTTTGTCATTAGGTTCATCTTTAAAATCTATATCTGGTATATCAACATTATCATTTGGAAACCTTTCTTTATATTTTTTTACTTCTAACGACTGTACTCTTTGCATAAATAATGCTCTATTCATTAACTTAAATGCTAAATAGGCTTCTTCTTCTGTATTTAAAACTTCTATACCTTTTTTCATTCTATTAAGGCATATTCTACATTCATTAATATGCCTTTTAGCTGCTTTTTTAAATCTTACATCTAACTGTGATGACTCCTCTTCTAAAGAATTTATCCACTCATTATATATAATTGTTATTTTATTTAAGTTATTAATTATTTCATTTTTACTTAATTTAGAGTAGTCACTAAGATTTTTCATAGATAAAATCTCTTTTGAATCTTCTATTGATAATCCATCAATATCAAAACTTATCCCCTTTACTTCATAGTAAGGTAAAAAACTAGTTGTTATATATCCTTTTCCAGTTTCACAATTTATCTCTTGTATAGTTCCCACACCATGACCTATAGAATAATTCTTCTTTTTACTAAAAAGTAACTGTAGTGATTGTTCTTCATCATCTAATTCTAAATCTAAATTGTTAAATTCATTATCTCTATTCTCAATAAATACTAAGTCGTTATTATCATCTGTAGATATTTTTATTTCTGGTTGAAAAATAGCTTTTAAGTCTCGCCCATAATTTTCATATTTTTCATTATTTATAAGAACCACAGTATAACTATTTATATCTTCACTATATTTTCGAGTAAAAACACAAACCTCTAAATCATACTCCATTTTTATTCCATTTTTAGTTATAAATGACTCTTTTATTTGGTATGTAACATATTCTTTATCTAGTTTTATACAAACAACATCATCTATCGGTAAAGGCTCCCTTACATAAGCTTTCTTTTTATTAAATTCATCTTTGCATTGCCTTGATAATGCATATATTACATTTTTAAATACTTTATATTCAGGAGAATTATTTTCTTCATCTATATATAATTTTATTACTTTAGAAGTTAAATTTTGCTTTAGCTTTAAGTACTCTCCTTCTCTGTATATGTACTCATTTAATTTATTATTATAAAAAAAGTCTTGTCCGTTATACTTTATACAACAATCTTTAACAACACTTTCTCTATATTTAGCTGCTTTTATTCTTAATTTTAGTTCTTCGGTTTTACCTTTAGCAAAAAATGTTATCCCCATAGATGATGGCTTCAACTCATTAGCCATACTTATTTTTTCATCTATTTCATTACTATCATTGTTAATACTTTTACTTATATTTTCATTTTTTGTAAGCTCTTTATCTTCTATCTTATGTTCATCTATTAAATCATCTGTATTTATATTATTTTCTAAATCTATATTACTATTACTCTCTTGAATAACTTTATCTTGTTGTGGAAATAATATTCCTGTTGAATATCTTGATATCGGATCATCTGTTATTAATTCATATTCAATATCCGAACCAATATCTTCAGACCCTGGACCTAATAATTCTTTCTTCACACTATCATATATTAAAAGTCTTGCATTATTACAGTCCTGTTGAAATGTATTCATTTTTGTATTCCTCCATTTTTATATTACTTTATTATTTTGACAATAAACAATTTACCTTAACAATATCATTGTGTTCTATAACATCTTTTATTTCTGCAACCTTTACTATTTCTGCATATTCTTTTAAATCCCCAAATACATCTATTACAAGATTTTCTAACTCTCCTTTATTATCAAAACTTTTCATAATATACATTCTTACCATATCTTTAAAAGTTTTCTTAAATTTAGTTCTAAATCTTCTTATTCTATTACAAGATTGATAAATTTCTTCCCAATTATTTATTAATTTATTATCCATAGTAACTTTTCCTATAGCTTCATATACCTCTTTTTCTCTAGGGCCTATTATTTTTTCATCATTAATCCATTGCCTAACAGATATATCTAATTTAGTAAGTCCATGCATTTTCAGCTCTTGTGATACTAATTCATAATCTCCATTATATTTATCTACATATTTTTTTAAAACAATCTTCCAATATCTCATATTTTCATAATCTTTACTATATCTACTTTTAAATATATCTGAGTTAACAATTTTATAGAATAAATCAAATAAGTCTTCTTCTGATTTTTCATTTACAAAAACTACATTATCACCTATCTGTAAATTATTTATAGTTTTAATCACATTATCTCCATTAGATTTTATACATAGCATTTTGAAATTTTTAGTTACATATGAATATCTACCATCACTATATATAATTTGTTTTTTTACATCACTTGAATTAAATGAGTAATACTCTTCATTTAAATACTCATTTTTATAGTCACCTATATCCAATAATTCATATATACTCATGTCTATTTCACTTGTTGTATCATTGATATACCCTTTAATTAAATCTTCATTTTCTTCTTCACTACTATTTATATTTATTGTTTCTGTATTAAATATATTTTTATAATAAGCTATTAAATCTATCTTTTTATAATATTTACTACTTTGAAGTTTATTTTTCTCAACTACACTATACATAGACTTATTAAATGCTCTAATTTTAGAATTATATTTTATTACTTCTGTGCAATATAACATATTTTTAATATTATAATCATTACCATACGGAAGTTGATTAATTAATGAACTATTATAAAAACAAGTAAAAATAAAATCTTTATTTTTGCAATTAAACTTTTTAAATTCTTTTAAAGTAATAATATTAAATTTTTCTTGTTTTAAATACTGTTTTTCTTCTTCCGTACTACATACTATAATATCGTTTATAGTTATTATTTTTTTTAATAAATTTAGTTTAGGATTTTCATTATAAAAAATAGTATTTAAATTTTCTAAATTATATATTACATATGTAATTAATTTCTTACTAGTTGAATAATATTTATTTTTGTCTAAAATTTCTTTTAGCAATATAATAATATTTCTAAATCTATTTTCTTCATTATAATTTACATATTGTTTTAATGGCATTACTGTTTTTTGTGCTAAATTAAATAAACTAAATCCAAGTCTAATAAATTTATCTTTATCAATAATTTCATCACTATATTTTAATACATCAATCAAGCTTCTTCTTGTTTCAAATAAAGCTTTATTAAACTTATCATTTTCTATAATTATATTTTCTGTAGTTGCTTCTAAATATCTAGATAGTATACTATCATCAGATATAGATTTTTGTTCTATAACTTGTTTATCCCAGCTATATACATCTATTTCCCTATCAATTACTTGTTGTATATAATCAATATTATTATATGTGTTATGTATAATAATTTTATTTAATCTCTTTCTTGATAGTAAATTGTCAAATATTCCATCTATATAATTTTTATATGTATGTTCACCTAAAAGAATTAATTTTGAGCACTCTTTTTTAGTTCTAAATATTTCTTTACTTATATCTAATCTTGATGTAAATATACATAATTCTTTTGTTTTTAATTTATTACCTTTAAAATCATTTGCATTATCTACGTCACTATAATACTTACATGGAAATACCTGAGTAAAATCATATAATACATTTTCTATTTCAATTTTAATATTTGAAATTAATTCATTCATATATAATTTACTTGGAAATACTACTAATATTTGATTATCTATTACACCTGATAGCTCTTCTATACTCTCCCCTATAAATTTGCTAAATAAGAATTTTCCACTATCTTCATAAACCTTTCTATCTTTAGTCATTTTGCTTAGTTTTGATGGTTCTCCTTCAACTATTGATAGTTTATAGGCATCTTCTATATTTATCATTATTCTGCTTTTTCTTGAGTCTTCATATGCTAGTATAATCTTTTCTTTTCCATATATAATTTCTCTTCCCTTATATCTAACTTTATCATTTTTGTATACAACTATTTGATCTGGTTCTAACTCATCAAGTATTTTCTTATTAGAATTTTTTAATGAATCAAAAAATGATTGTATAGCAATTATAACTAACATTATTGATTCTATTCTTTCTTTATCCAATGTAATAGTTATATTTACTTTTGAATCATTACTTAATATTTCATTATAATATTTTGTTATATCTTTTAAATAATCATTAATATTTATCTTTTCTCCATTTATAAATATTTTTTCATTTATTAAATCAAACATTTCAAGTTTCAAATCTAACCACCATAATATCTTTCTTAAAATTTATCATTTAACCATTGTCTTACTTCTTTTGAATTTTTATATCCAGCTTCTTTTAATATATTTACAATATCAATAGCAGATATAATAATTATAGGATGCTGGTCTTCTATTATTTCTTCATAAGCCTGCTTACTTACATATGAAGTTGTTACTAGTACACCGAACTGTCTATGTCTTATTCTTGATATAAGCCTAGATGTTTCTTTGACTCCAACACCATTCTTTAAATCATAACATTTTGCTTCAAGAGAAAATTCTGTAGTTATATTAATACTTGAATTCCCTATCCTATAAACTCCAATTGCATCTCTTCCACCATCAGCAACCGCTCTAGTCATGTCATAAGAGATAACACTATCCGTTGTAAGTTGAAATATCTTTGCAGCACATACTTCAAAATCATAAGGATTATTAAAATGATTTTTTATTTCTTCTATCATTTTTATATCTTCTAAATTAGATGGAACTTGTTCTTCTTTTGTCCTATATAATGTATCTTTTTTAGCTCTAAGAGGATTATATTCTCCTGTCTCTACCCATCTTTTCCATAATTCTGGAGTATATACACTCTCAATTCCTATACCATTATATAAATCATTAATCCACTCTCTAGATATCTTACTTATATCTAATATAGTAAAAATACTCTTATAATTTTGGTATCTTTCTCCTTTATATGTATGCCATTCTGCTATTAATTCTTCCCTATCTTTTAACCTGCTATCTCCTGGAACTGCTAAACCTCTAAATCTAACATCTTTACCATTCTCTTTTGTGAATATAAAAAATGGAGGTATTTCATCTCGATTTCCTTCATGAAGTCTTGTAAAAGTTTCTTTTAATATTAAATTCCCTTTTTTAAATGTTTCATGAATCTCTTTACCCGGATATTTATTATCACCATAGTATGTAAATCTACCTAATTCTAAGTCTATTGTATCATTCCAGTTCATATCTTCACCAGTTGAATATAACACAATATACTTTATCTTATAATTTATCTTTCCATTCTTCTCATTAACTGCTACTCTAAATCCACCACTATTTTCACATGACATAATCTTACTAATTGGTTCTCCAGCTGTACCATTAAGATCCCCACCTTTATATATCCTATCTATTACAAGGTCTGCTTTGTCTAAATCTTTAAATTCTACTTTCATATATAACTCCTATTGTTTTAATATATTATAGCTAATCTATTTTTGTATTATTTTATATAATCTTGTTATTTTTTTCTGTGAATTCATGTTCATTTTTATGTACACTACTTTAATCAACAATAAATTTCTTATATTAATTTTATAAATTCAATTTTCCATTTATTAATTATATTCCTAGCCTTAATCTCACTTACCATATTGTTTTATAGAAATATTCCTCTATCTTATATTAAATTCTTATTTAGTTATGTCTTTTCTTTTGTTTATTTTTATTGGTAATTTATCCCTAAGCTTTAATAATTCATTTAATGTTAGTTTACGAAGTTCCTTTTAACATCCTATTCTATAAATTTTTATTATTTACGCTTCATTTATTCTTATTTATTATACGACATTGTATGTATATATTTATACTTTTATGGTGATTTTTCTACATTTCTTTTAACTTTATCTAGTATAATTGATTATGTTAAAGCAATTTAATATATTAAACATTTTAAGTAGTAATAAAAAAATTGTAGGAAAAGTCATCGAACTATTAAAAACTTCAAATAAATAAAACCGTTGGATATATCCCAACGGTTTAACTCTTTTCACCAACAATCCTTCTAACCCTAACCTCACTAATACCAAACCTTATTGCCATCTCCTTATAATCACCACAAAAACTCTCTCTAATAACCCTATCCCTAACAGGCTTAGTTATACACCTTTCACTAGGAAGATAAACACTAGTCCCACCAGCACACTTAATAAGACTTCTAAAAGCATCAATACCAATAGCATAAGCCACACTCTTTAAATTCTCAGGCACATCATCAATAGTCAACTTATTAATCATAAAACCACCTCCATACCTTAGTATTTCAATATCTTTACTATCGTTCCCTTTGTCAAAAACTTGTAAACTTCTTTACTATATTTTAATAACACTCATCAAATATACTTAACTTAAGATTTATCTAATAAATCTAAAAATTTAAAAGGAGGTGGGGTAAATGGCAGTTAATGAGTCTAAAAACCCTTCAAGTTTAAAAATCAAATTAGATTTAGGTATGGTTGATGGTAAAACCAAAGTTAGAAGCAAAACTTTCTCAAACCTAAAACATGATGCAGATGCTCAAAATGTATATGACGTTGCTGAAAGCTTAATGTCACTTCAAGAGTATGATGTTTTAGAGACAATAAAAATAGATAACACTACACTATTATAAAATTTTAATTATTAGGAGGAATATATTATGGATAATAACCTTAACAAAAGATTAGTTATGACTTTTAAAACTACTGATGATAAATCAGTTTCTTTATCAATAGATGATCCAAGAGAGGATATAACTGAAACTGAAATAAAAACTGCTATGGATCTAGTAGTTTCTAAAAACATATTTGCCCCAGGTGGTTCTGATATTGCTAAAGCAGTTAGTGCAAAGGTGGTTGTTACAGATACTACTGACTACGATTTAGTTTTATAAAATTCGCTTCGCTTGAGCGACGTGTCGGCGAAACACTTCATTTCGCCAACGATATATC